>Ga0302319_10000214_pt1 | contig 124380 bp, 87 predicted proteins | sample Bog_T0_2_FD_203319 | JGI IMG/M metagenome (GOLD analysis project Ga0302319, IMG submission 203319) | Peat permafrost microbial communities from Stordalen Mire near Abisko, Sweden - Bog_T0_2 | ecosystem: Environmental > Terrestrial > Soil > Wetlands > Peat | place: Sweden: Abisko, Stordalen...
CCACCTCCGCCCGGAAGCCCTCAAATTCCTCCGCGCCCTCGAGAAGCACAACGACCGCGAATGGTTCAACGAGCGCAAAGCCATCTACGAGTCCGAGCTCAAAGAACCCATGCTCGCCATCATCCGCAAAATTACTGAAGCCATGCTCGACTTCGCCCCCGACCACGTACGCCCCGCCGAGAAGTCCCTCTTCCGCATCTATCGCGACACCCGCTTCTCCAACAACAAGCTCCCCTATAAAACCCACGTCGCCGCCTGGTGGTCCCATATGGGCATGGAGAAGACCTCCGGCGCGGGCTACTACTTCCAGGTCAGCCCCAAGGGCGTAGTCATCGCCGCCGGAGCCTACATGCCGGAGAAGGACCAGTTAGCCGCCATCCGCCACTGGCTCCTCGAAAACCATGTCTCATTTCGCAAGCTGCTTGACAAGCCCGCAGTGCGCAGCACATTCAAGGAATTCGAAGGCGAAGCCCTCACCCGCCCCCCAAAAGGCTTCCCAGTCGACCACACCGCCATCGACCTCATCAAGTGCAAGCAGTGGGGCCTCAGCACCACCCTCCCCGCCGAGACCGCTCTGGAGCTCAACTTCGCCGCCACCGTCATCAAGCATTTCAAGCTCCTCGCGCCCATGGTCGACGCCCTCAACACCCCCATAGCAGCCTCGCTCGGCCCCAAGAAAAAGGTACTTTTCGGCCTCAATTAGCCCGGATTCCGGGCCTTCCGTGACCAGCGCTCAGAGGAGCCTTCCAGGCTCCGAGCCGTCTCTCAGAAACCAGAAAACCGGCTAAAATCAGGCAATTCAGGCAAAAATCTCGGAAATATCCCAAAAAACTGTGGAAATCGGCCTTTTCGGGTTGACTTTACCCCGCCCAAAGTCGCATTGTAACGAACGACAGGGTTCTCCGGACCCGCATGAATACAGGGGAAACGTGCAAGTAGTTGCCTCGGTCGCACTCCCTCCATGCGGTACGCTCCAAGCGCAGGAAGCCCAGGCAACGCAAGGCCGCCCAAGGGTTGGCCCAGAAGGAGAACATACATGGCAACTGGATTGACCAAGACCGCGCTCACGCGCCACCTGGCCGAGAAGCTCGAACTGACCAACAAGCAAAGCGCAGCCTTCCTGGACCTGCTGGCGGAGACCGCCATCAAGGAAACCAAGAAGAACGGCGTCTTCGTAATCCCCGGCATTGGCCGCCTGGTAAAGGCAGAGCGCAAGGCCCGCATCGGCCGCAACCCGCAGACCGGCGCGGCTATCAAGATCAAGGCCAAGACCGTGGTCAAGTTCCGCGTCGCCAAGGCTGCCAAGGACGTCATCGCCCCCGTCAAAAAGTAAGCAATTAAACTAAGCATTCCGGATTGAATACACCGAGGGGGAAGGGCCAACGCTCTTCCCCCTTCGCTCTTCCCCCTTGTCCTGTCCCGACAATTTCCTGCTCCGTTCCTCCTGCTCGCGCATCCGATGTTGTATGGCTACCGTACGTTCAGTGATGGCGAACGATGCTTCCAACCCGAATGCGAGCGGAGACTCCATGGTCAAAGCTTTCCTCCGACTTGAAGGCATAGCAGGCGCAGCCCTCAGCGCGGTCTTCTACGCGCGTACCGGAGCCAGCTGGTGGCTCTTCGCCGCCCTCTGGCTCCTGCCCGATCTAAGCATGCTTGGCTATCTTGCCGGACCCCGCTGGGGCGCGCGCATCTACAACGCCATCCACAGCTACGTCACGCCTGCAACACTGGCCGTCTCCGCGCTTCTGCTGGGCAGTCCCGCGCTCTTGCCCTACGCCCTCATTTGGATGAACCACATCGCCGTCGACAGGCTCCTGGGCTACGGCCTCAAGTATCCTGCCGGTTTCAAGTACACCCACCTCAATACGCTCGACCCCAAGCACACCCAGCCTACTCAGGCGACCCGGTCGCAGGCCGCAGGCCCGGCATAAGCGCCCTCACCACCAGCGACAGGCCAAACGCCACAATCACCACTTTCACCATCAGCCAGTGGTTATAGCTCCACGAGAAAACCGCAATAGCAATGAACACGCCAATCGGGTTGATCTCTGAGAGCACCGCCTGGCCCCAATGCGGCTTGTTCCCACTCGGCCCCAGTATCGTCGGCAGTCGCGGAAACAGTCGCGGAACAGCGAGCAAGTAATCCTTGTAAGGCGCCCCAAGGGTCGCCGCCAGAAACGATTCCTCGCCCGCAATCAGCGCCCCAATCAACACCGGCACTGCAATCAGCACAAACAGCGCACCACTGGCCGGCATCATCAGGCACAGCGCAGCGACCCAAAAATACATCCCCAGATAGAGCGGATTCCTCACATAGCGAAAGGGCCCATCCGCCATCAGCGCCGCGCCGTGCATGTTCTGGTTGATCACCACGCCGTGCCCCAGCCATGCCGAGCCCCAGATGCGCAGCCACGCGCCCGCCGCAGCCACCAGCGACCCGCAGACGATCACTGCCGGTGTGGCCACACTGAAGCTAAGTAGCTCCAGCCGGCTAAGCTCCAGGGCCAGCCATTCCAGCAAAGTGATCCGGCTGCCTATGCCCAATAACTCAATCCACGGCGCAGAGAATCCAATACCAATAATCAAGGCCATAAAGAACATGCGAAAACGAAAAACAAATGAACCACTTTTCATGCGGCGATTCCCATTGCCCTAGTTTAGCCGCATGCGCATGCTGCGAAAAAACTCGATTCAAGGCTCAGATTTGAAAGGGCACGACTGGGGCACCCTCTGGGTCGCGCGCCAACAAATCCATGAAACGTGTTGGGCTTTCGCCTCCGAGGGATGGTACTTCGGGGTTCTCAAGCCCGAGGCATCCCACTTCACCCTACTCCGTCCGCAGCGCCTTCATCGGGTCAATCGAAGCCGCCCGTCGAGCAGGAATAAAGCAGGCTACTCCGGATAGCGCAAACAAAAGCAGCGTTGCGCCGAAGTAAGTAAGCCCGTCAAGCCAGGTCACCCCGAACAGCATCGCGTCGAGAGCCCGCGCCGCAGCCAGAGCCGCGCAGAGGCCGATGGCCAGGCCGGCTCCGGTCATCGTCATCCCCTGGCGCAAAACCAGCGTGAGGATGTCCGCCCGCGTGGCGCCCAGCGCCGTACGGACTCCGATCTCTCGCGTACGCTCCGTCACGCTCCCGGCCAGAATGCCATAGATGCCAATGGAAGCGAGCAACAGTGCGACCAGGCCGAACGCCTCAAAGAGAATCAGCACAAAGCGCCGCTGCACGGCCGTGGCGGCCACAAGAGCGTCCATCGTTTCGACGCGGCTGATGGGGAAGTCCGGGTCAACCGACCAGATTGCCTGTTGAATGGCAGCGACAAGCGGCGCTGGCCCGCCGTGAGTTCGGGCAACGATGGATTGCGTTTCATCTAACCACGCCCATTGCCCAGTGGTGATATAAAACGCATCCTGTTCGCTCACTGCGAGCGACTCCTGCTTGATGTCGCCAACCACCCCCACAATCGTTGCCCACGGCCGGTCGGCGCGCCCGATGTCCGGCCCAATGTGCACTCTTTGCCCGATGGGGTCCGCGCCCGAAAAAATCCGCCTCGCGAACGACTGCGTAATAAGCACGGCAACCGGCGCGCCCGCAGTGTCGCCCTCATTCAGCATGCGTCCGCTGCGCAGCGGGATCTTCATGGTCTCAAGATAGCCAGGGCTTACCGAGTACCGGAATGCGGCCTCGCCGAGCGGGTTCTTGGCGATTTCAAATTGGATGCCGTAGATGTCCTGATCCCCGCTGAGAGGCAACTGGCTGGTCATCTCCGCGGACTCAACCCCGGGGATGTTGCGTATCTTGTCCAGAACTTGCCGATAGATTTCGGGTCGCGCCGCATCGCTGCCGTGGCCATGTGCGGATCGCGGCTGCATGGTGATCAGGTGCGATGTTTCGAACCCCGGGTCGACAGCGAGCAAACGCTCCATGCTGCGCAGCAACAGCCCCGCACTCACCAGCAGCACAACAGCCAGCGACACCTCAGTCACAACCAGCGTGCGTCTTGTCCAATGCCGGCTCCCGGTCATGCGGGCCGAGCTCTGCCGTGCCGCACTCTGCACATCGGAGCCCGACGCCTGAAGATTGGAAACAAAGCCCACCACGATTCCAATCAGCGTCGTGAGTCCAAGCGCAAATAGAAACACCTTGGCGTCTACCGAGATCGCATTCACCCGCGGAAGCCCCGGCGGGCTCAGAAGAACCAGCCCACGCGCCCCTGCCTCGGCAATCGCCATCCCCAGCGCCCCGCCGCACAAAGCCAGCAACAAGGACTCGGTCAGAAGCTGCCGCGCAACCCGGTCCCGCGGCGCGCCCAGAGCAACCCGCATCGCAAACTCCGCCCGTCGCTGCGAGCCCCGCGCAAGCAGAAGATTGGCAACATTCACGCCTGCGATAAGCAACACCAGCAGCACCGCCCCAAGAACTGCAAACAGTGCCGGACGAACTCCCTGCGTGAGATCGTGCTGCAGCGGATGCACAACGATCGCGTCCGGCGGGCCGCCGGAGCTGTTATATCCTTTGGCATACGTCTGCGCCAGCGAATGCAAAACCGCGGTAAGTTCATTGCCCGCCTGCTGCGTACTCACACCGGCCTCGATGCGCGCGATCAGGCGTAGATGATGACCCCACTCGCGTCCGTCGAAGGGCAGCGAAGAATCGTACTGCAGCGGAGCCCAAATCTCCGCCGAGGGGTCCACAACATTTTCGTAGGTTCGCGGCATCACGCCGATAACTGTATAAAGCGCGTCGTCGAGACGAACCTGCCTGCCCACGATTGACGCATCGGCGCCAAACCGCCTCCGCCATAGGGCGTCACTGAGAATCACAACATTGGGCCCCCTAAAGCGATCGTCGGAGGCCTGAAAGTCGCCACCCAGAAAAGGTGCAATCCCGAGCACGCGAAAATAGTCAGCACTCACCCGCTGGCCTGAGATGCGCTCCGGGTGGTCGGCCGCGCTCGTAGCCGTAGCCGCCGGTTCCCATGGCTTGAAAACAGCAAGTGCATCCAATGCGTGGGTACTTTGAGAGAGACCCTGAAAGGTGCCGAATGTCACCGGCATCGGGCCGCCGTTCGTCCGCATCTCCCACAGCAGCATAAGCCGGCTCGCGTGAGGATAGGGCAGCGGGTCAATCAGGATCGGCTTGATGGCGCTGAAAATCGCAGTGCTCGCGCCAATGCCGATGGCCAGCGTGAGAACCGCGACCGCCGTAAAGCCAGGGTTGTGCATCATCATGCGCAGCGCATAGCGCAAGTCCTGAATCAGGTTCTCCACCCACGGCAGCGTCCGCCGCTCGCGATGGGCCTGCCGTGTCTGCTCCGCCCCGCCCAGCCGCACCAGCGCCTGTCTCCGCGCCTCTTCCGGCGTAAGCCCGTTGCGCACACCCGCCTCAGTATCCAGCGCGATGTGACTCTCCAATTCAGCAGTAAAGTCCCGCTCGCCGCGGCTGGAACCGAATAGCCCAAACAGCCCCGCAAGTCTTTGCACAATGGCACGAAGTTGAGGCACAAGCAATCTCCTATTCAGTACGAAGAGCTTTCATCGGATCAATCGAAGCCGCACGCCGCGCGGGAATCAGCGCTGCAATCATCCCGCAAACCGCCAGCACACCGCAGACAGATGCAATCGTGATTGGATCGTGCCGGCCGACACCATAGAGAAATGACCCAATGGCCCGCGTCGCAAACCAGCACGCCACAACGCCCGATACCAGTCCCAGTCCAAGCAGCACCGCGGCCTTCTTCAATATCAACTTCAGCACGTCAGAGCGCTGTGCTCCCAGCGCCATCCGTATGCCCACTTCCCGCGTCCGTCGGCTCACTGAATAGGCCATCAATCCATACAGCCCCACCAGCGCCAGAAACAGCGCAATCCCCGCAAACACCGTCAGCAGCGAAGTCTGAAAGCGCCGCCTCGCACTGGCCTCCGACACCAGATCGCCCATCGTCTTGATCTCGCCGGTCGCGAGTTCCGGGTCAACAGCATGCAGCGCATTGCGTATCTCAGTCGCTGCAGCACCGGCCGGCAGCGACGAACGCAACGCAATGTAGCCTCCGTCAATATCGTTCAGGCTATATATCTGCGGAGCCGCAGCTTCCTCCAGGCCCGTGTGCCGCACATCGGCGATCACCCCAATCACCGTTTTCCAGTCATCTTGCGGATCGCCTCCACTTATTCTTCCGCCCACCGCACTGCGCCCTGCGAAATACACTCGTGCAAAGCTCTCGTTCACAATCACCAGGTGTTGACTCGTCGGCTTGTCGGCATCGGTAAACAGGCGGCCCGCAACCAGCGGTATTTGCATCGCAGAGAAATAGCCGCTCGACACACTGCGGCCCTCCGCCGTCTGATTCTTCTTGTTTGGATATCCCTCCACGGCGAATGTGCCGATGCTCTCCGTGTTGCTCAGCGGCAGGTGATCGACGGCACCTACCGCCTGCACGCCGGGTAGCCCTTGCAGTCGATTGAGCACATTGTGAAAGAACTCGGTGCGCTGCGGAGCCTCACTATACCGATGATCGAATTCAATATTGGTGGTAACCGTCGATTGAGAAAACCCGGTATCGATGGACTCGACATTGATGTAGCTGCGGATCAGCAGCCCCGCACCGGCCAGCAGCACCACCACCAGCGCCGACTCCAGCACAATCAGAAAGCTCTGCATCAACGTGTTCGCGCCCGCCACGCTACGCCCGCCCGCGGAGGCAAGAAAGTCAGTCAGGTTCACACGCGACACAGACACCGCGGGAAGAATGCCGCTAAGCAAGCTCGTCAGCACTGACACGATCACAGTAAATACCAGGACTCTCCCATCCAGCGATGATTCATTCAGCCTGGGAATGTTCCCCGGATCAAGCCACGGTAATATGCGCAAAAAGAGAAACGCAAAGCAAACCCCGATCGCTCCACCCGCAATCCCAATCAGCAGCGACTCCGTAATCAGTTGCCGGACCACGCGGCTCCGTCCCGCGCCAAGAGCAACCCGCACGCCCAGCTCCTGCATGCGATTCGCAGACCGCGCCAGCAGCAGGTTCGCGGCGTTCCCGCATGCAATCAGCATCACCATGCACACCGCTCCCAGCAACAGCATCATCAGCGGCCGCACCGGCCCCACGGATATATTTAGAAAGCCCTCGATCTGCGCACCCCAGTCATTCATGTCGCTGCCGTGCAGCTTATCCAGCCGCGCCATCATCGTACCCAACTCCGCTTGCGCACTCGCGATCGACACGCCGGGCCGCAATCGCGCCACCACCACGTCGTCGTTGATATCGTGTACCGTTCTCTCCTTCTCAGTCAGCACCAAAGGTACCCAGATGCGCGTCGATCCAATGTGCGTATCCCCGTAAGGCAAGTCGGACTTGAATGGATACTCGAACTCCGGCCTCATCACGCCGATAATTCGGTAGCTCGTTCCATCCAGTTGAATCGAGCGCTGCAATATGTCGCTGCTGCCCGCAAACATCTGCTGCCAGGTCGAGTGACTGATCACCGCAACCTGGTTCCGTCCGGGCTGAAGGTCGTTCACAGTGATCACCCGCCCCAGTGCCGGCGTTGCTTCGAGTGTCGCGAAGAAATCTTCGTCAACCTTGGCCGCACCCATGCGCTCGGCACTGCGCTGTGCCGTCACGCTGAACCTGGTTTGCTGGTACGCCGTCATGTTCGCGTACGAGTGGCTCTGCCGCTTGATGTCGAAGAAGTCCGCATACCCAGGACAAATGGCCTCCGCAGGTATCTGGATAGTGGGGCTTGGCGTAAAGAGATACACCAGCCGCTGCGCATCACCATATGGTAATGAACGAATCAGTACCGCATTCACGAGGCTGAAAACTGCCGTGCATGCTCCAATCCCCACCGCCAGTGTCAGCACCGCTGTCACCGCGAACCCAGGACTACGCCGCAGCGTTCGCAACCCATATCGCGTATCCTGCACCAGCGCTTCCACCCACGGCAGCGTGCGCCGATCCCGATGCGCCTGCCGCGCCTGCCCCGCGCCGCCTAGTCGAATCATCGCCTGTCGCCGCGCCCCTTCCGCAGATAGCCCGTTGCGGACTCCCGCCTCAGTATCCAGCGCGATATGAGTCTCCAATTCAGCAGTAAAGTCCCGCTCGCCGCGGCTGGAACCGAACAGCCCAACCAGCCGTCGGGCAAGTGCACGAAGTTGACGCATGGGGAATCTCCTATTCAGTCCGCAGTGCTTGCATCGGCTCAACCGAGGCCGCCCGCCGTGCCGGCACATAGCATGCCGTCAATGCAATGACAGCGAGAAACGGTGGAACCAGCGCAAACGTCAGCGCATCGTGCGGCTGAATTCCGTAGAGAAAACTCGAAGCCATCCTAGCCAGCATCCATGCCGCGGGCCACCCCAGTGCAATCGCAATCAAAGTGAGCACCAGCCCCTGCCGCAGCACAAGACGCTCCACCGTCCCCGCCTGCGCACCAAGTGCCATGCGAATCCCAATCTCGCGCGTGCGCCGCGACACCGAATAACTCATCACCCCATACAGACCCACTCCCGCCAGCACCAATCCAATCAATCCAAATGTCCCAAACAGCATCGCCGCCAGGCGCGGAAGAAAATAGGCCGTGCGGACATGCTCCTCCATCGTCCCTTCGTTGTAGATAGCCATGGCGGAGTCGAGCGCGTGAATCTCGCGGCGCACGGATTCAGCGACGGCTGCCGTATTACCGGAAGTGTGGACGATCAATGTGTAACCGAGGAAGGAAGGATTGCTGGCCACGGTTTGCTTGAGTGAGCGGTAGAGAACCGGTCGAACGTCTTCCCCTAACGTGCGCGACTTGATGTTGCCGACGACGCCGATAATCCGGTAGGTGACTCCGCCGCCGAAGACGCTCTGGCCGATGGGATTCTCGTTGCCGAAGATGCTCTTGACGAAGGCCTGATTGACAACGGCTACACTGGGACCGGTGGCGGTCTCTGAGCCAAAATCGCTGCCGATGATCCGGGGAGTGCCGATGGTTTCAAAGTAGCCCGGCGTGACCATGTAAAGTTCAGTGCTGTCGTTTGATTTGTCGTTGCCGCTGGCGCCCACTGCCTGGAAACCATCGCTGCGGTGGCCGCCGTTGAGCGGGGCTACGTCAGTTACAACGGCCGATCGCACGCCTGGCAGAACTGCGGCTCGCTGCTGCAACTGGCTAAGGAATTCGACCGTGCGATCAGGAGTGTAGCCGTGGACGCCTGGATCGACGGACATGAGAAGCAGGTTATGCGACTGAAAGCCAATGTCGATATTGGCAGCGCTTTGCAGGCTGCGAAGAAAGAGCCCGGTGACGCACAAAAGGACCATGGACATGGCGATCTGCGCCACGACCAGGAGATTGCGCAGACTGATGCGGCGGCCCGGACGAGCGAGCGCATCCTCGCCCTTGAGCGCATTGGAGAGTCGCGGACGCGAGGCGGCCCAGGCAGGGGCCACGCCCAATAGGAGCCCGCTGGCAGCGCTTAGCGCAAACGAATAGAAGAGCACCCGCCAATCGATCCGAACACTGAGATCAAGGGGTACAGGCGCGGGCAGATGAAGCGCTGAGAGTGCCTGCGTGGACCATATCGAAAGAATGATACCGACGGCTCCGCCGCCCAGGCCCAGCAGGAGACTTTCAATGAGCACTTGCCGTTGCAATCGGCCGCGTGTGGCTCCCAGCGCGAGCCGGACGGCGATATCCCGTTGGCGGCTTGCCGCCTGGGCAAAGAGGAGATTCGCTACGTTGGCGGCGGCTATCGCCAGAACCAGCAGCACCACGATGACCAGCGCCGTGAGGAAGATGAGCGCTGTGCCCCGCTCTCTGGGTGGCAGAGAGCCGGCCTGTTCAAATACAAAGCCGCCGCCTTTATCCGTTTCTGGATACGCCTTTGCGAAGCGAAACGCGAGTGTCTTGAGCTCCGCGGAAGCTTGCCTGCGGGTGACTCCCGGATTGAGACGCGCGACAACAACGAGCCAGTGATTGTTACGCGAATTTTGATCTCCCCGGTTGGGCATCAGTTGTGCAACTTTACCGAGCGGCACCCAGAATTCGGTGTTGAGGATCTGGTCCACACCATGAAAAGCCGGCGTCGCGACGCCAACAACAGTAAATAGCCGTCCCGAAAGCGTCACGGTCTTGCCTGCGATTGCGGGATCGCTATCGAATCGGCGTTGCCAAAGTCCGGCGCCGAGCACAACTTCGGAAGCGTTCTCTTGCCCGTCCACAAATCCTCGGCCGACCACCATCGGGAGCTGGAGAACGTTGAAGAAATTTGAGGTGACGGCCTGGCCCCAGACTCGCTCCGGTTCGCCGCTACCGCCAATGGAAGCGGGGATCAGCTCGTCGTACGCAGCAACGCCGGAGAAGGATTTTGCCTGGTCGCGAACGTCGTCGTAAACCGGTGTCGGGAAGTTATTGCAGCATTGGTCGCCATCATGCGTCGTGTGCAATGCAAGCAGGGTCGTTGGATCTCCAACCGGCGCGGGCCGCAGCACAAACCTGCTGACCATTGAAAAGATCGTGGCATTCGCACCAATCCCCAGCCCGATAGACAGAATCGCAATTGCCGTCGCCCCGCGATTCTTCCCGAGTGCGCGCAGACCATATCCAACATCGCGGACAAAGTTCTCAGCCCACGGCAGCGTCCACCGCTCCCGATGCGCCTGCCGCGTCTGCTCCGCCCCACCCAGCCGAATCAGGGCATGTCTTCGCGCCTCTTCCTGTGTCATCCCATTGCGCACTCCAGCTTCAGTATCCAGCGTGATGTGGTTCTCAAGTTCAGCGGCGAAATCCGCATCGCCGCGGCCCGGCCGAAACAGCCCGAAGACACGTTGGGCAAGCGCACGAAGTTGACGCATCAGCAATCTCCTATTCAGTTCGCAACGCCTGCATCGGCTCAATCGAAGCAGCACGCCGTGCCGGCAGATACGACGCCAGCGCGGCAATGACGCAAAGAAATCCAGAAGCAGCAAAATAAACCAGCGGGCCGTTCGCGCCGTCGCCCAGCAGCTTCGCGCTCGATCCCATTCCTGAGGTTGTAAACGACACACTGGCTACAGCCCGTGCCATTAAGATGGCCAGTCCTGCGCCTGCAATCAGCCCGACAGCCGCAAGCGTCAACCCTTGTCGGATCACCATCCCCATCACATTGCTCGGCCGCGCGCCCAGCGCCATCCGCACCCCAATCTCCTGCGTGCGTTGCGCAACGGAGTACGCCATTACGCTATACAGCCCAACCGCGGCCAGCAGCAATGCGATTGACCCAAGCACAGTCATCAGGCTAGCAGCCACCTTCTGCGGATAGAGTGATGCGCCAATAAACTCCTTCAGCGGCGCTGCATCGAAGACCGTCACATTCGGATCCAGCTCCCGCACCTGCGCACGCAATGTCGACAAGACGCTATCTGGATCGCCCTTCGTCCGCACATAGAACGCGAGGTTCATGTCAGCGCGGTAGATCTGGCGGAACGGCACATAGAAGTAGGGCGGCGCTGTCTCGCCAAGGTAGTGGTACTTCGAATCCTTCGCCACACCAACCACGTGGAACCAGTTTCCCCACCCGTGTATCCGCGTCCCTATCGGGTTGCGCCCCGCAAAGAACCGCCGCACAAATGCCTCGTTCACAATCATCGCGCCCACGTCCTGGCTCTCGTTATCGGAGTCTGTAAAGTTGCGCCCCTCCACCATCGGAATGTGCATCAGCGGCAGATACCCCGGCGAAACAACATTGCGGAAAACATTCATATTCTCGTTCGGGTGTGGAGTATAGCCATCAATCCTCAGCTCCTCCCACCAGCTGGGCTCAAAGCCCAGCGGCACGCCGTCGGAGTAGGCAACATCCGTTACCCCAGGCGCGCCCATCATCCGCTCTTCCAGCCGTCTGCAGAATTCCTTCCGCTGTTGCAAGCTATATCCATTGGTGTTCAGATAAAACTGGTTCAGCAGCACATGGTCCGGATTGAACCCCGGATCGATCTGCATCGTCTGCTCAAAGCCCCGCGCAAACAGCCCTGCCCCCACCAGCGCCACCAGTGCAAGGGCAACTTCTAAAGCCACAAGCACCGAGCGCAGCCGGTTGCGTCCCCGGCTCCCCGCGCCACTGCGTCCACCCGCGTTGAGCCGCGCGCTGATATTCAACCCGCTCACCTGCAATGCCGGAACCAGCCCTGCCGCCAGCGCCGCCAGCACGCACACTCCTGCTGTAAATGCCAGTACTGATAAATCCGGCCGCGTATCCATCGCCACCAGCTGCTGCATAGGCCCCGGCGGCATCAGCAGTCGCAGCGCGTGCCCCATCCACGGTGTAACGGCAAGCCCGAGCGCCGCGCCCGTTCCTGTCAACAGCAGGCTCTCCGTCAACACTTGCCGCGCCAGCCGTTGCCTGCTCGCGCCCAGCGCCAGCCGCGCGCTGAACTCCTTCTCCCGCACCGTCGCCCGCGCCAGCAGAAGATTAGCCACGTTGGCGCAAACAATCAGCAACACCAGCACGCATACGCCCATCAAAATCCGCAGCGGCCCCACCAGCAACCCCTGCGGCCCATGCGGCGACTTCCACAACGGCATCAGCGTCGCACTCATCCCCAGGCTCACGTTCGAATTCGCAACTGCCATGTATTCCGCAAGCGTCTTCAACTCCAGCCGCGCCTGGTCAATCGTCACTCCCTGCTTGACCCGCGCAATGCCCAGCATGTTCCGGTCGTGCCGGTCGCGCAGCATCCACTCCGGCACGCCATTCAGCACCGACTGCTCCATGTAGGGAACCCATAGGTCAAACGCCGTTACCGGAATCGACCCATGAAACGCCGGCGACGCCACCCCCACAATTGTCAGCTCATGCTGATTGATGCGAATTGTCTTGCCCACAATCGCTGGATCGGCGCCGTAATGCGAACGCCAGTAGCGATCACTGATCACCGCAATCGGAAACTTGCCCGGAGAATCCGCATATTCCGCCGGCAGAAACAGCCGCCCGGCCTCAGGCTGCACGCCCAGCACCGTGAAGAAGTTGCCACTCACCAGTTCGCCCCATACCCGTTCCGCATGGTCGTCCTTGCCCACGCTGAAGGCCGAGATATGCGACACCGCGATCCCATCGAAGCTCTTCAGACGATCGCGAAAATCGATAAAGTCCGGATACGAATTCGGCACCCACTCGCCGTTCGAGGTTACCGTCTCCATCGTCACCAACCGGCTCGGGTCAGCCACCCCGCCCAGCGGCTGCAGCAGAACTGCATTGATCCACGTGAATGCCGTGGTAGTCGCGCCAATACCCACCGCCATCGTCAGCACCGCAACCCACGTAAATGCAGAGTTCCGCACCATCATGCGCAAACCAAATCTCAGGTCACGCAGAAGATCTTCCAGCCATGGCAGTGTTCGCCGTTCGCGATACACCTGCTTTGTCTGCTCCGTCCCGCCCAGCCGAATGAGCGCCTGCCTTCGTGCCTCCTCCGGCGCAAGCCCATTGCGCACCCCTGCCTCGGTATCCAGCGCAACATGGTTCTCAAGTTCAGCCGCAAAATCGGCATCGGCACGACGGGAACCAAACAGTCCCCAAAAACGTTGAACAAGGGCGCGAAATTGGCGCATCATGGCTCCTTAGGCCTCTTCGGCCGGCGTTAGAAATCGAGCGAGAATCGCGGTCGTCTGGTTCCAGTCAGCCGCGGCCTTTTTCAGCCGACGCTGCCCCGCCTTCGTCAGTTCGTAGAACTTCGCCTTGCGATTGTTTTCTGAGGTCCCCCAGCGCGACCGGATGAACCCTTCCTGTTCCAGCTTCAGCAGCGCCGGATAAAGCGTCCCATAATTCAGCTGCAGCAGGTCCCCGCTCGTCTGCTCAATCCGCCGCGCCAGCCCGTACCCATGTTGCGGCCCAATCGTTTCCAGAGTCCGCAGCACCATCAGGCTCAGCGTCCCCTGCCAGACATCCGTCTTGTCGCCCATTGCCTATGTCCCTTCCCACTTCTATTGCCAACCAATAGAAGCAATCTATCGCAACTTCTATTGGATTGCAATAGGAACAAAAAAAATTATCGAATGAAAGGATTTTTCGTCCGAGGAAAACTTTGCGCGGAATAGTCCCAGAATCTCGCAAGGATGTCTCCGCCGAGGCAATCCCAAATTGTCTTGTGTGAATTCGCGGCATGCGGAAACGCCGGGCAGCACTTTGGGTGCAACCAAGAACAGCCCCACCTGTCGGCAAAATGCAATGCTCCACTAATCAATTTGGACAAGTCGAGCAGAGAGTCCCCCGGCCGCACCAGGGCTTGCAGCAGAAATTCCTGGTCTCGCGGCAGTGATGCTTGCCAATGCTTCAGGCCTGTCTCGCCGCTGATTGATCAATGTCAATGAGCAACCATGCGCCCCGACATTAAAGTCGAAGCATTGCACGCTTGGTCTGCGCCATCAATCAGCCTCACCGTCAAACTGCGGCGATGCCATTCAAATGCTGCCAAGCCGGTTCCTCCAGAGTGATTCTCGCCTCAATTGGCCGGGATTTCTCCGGAATTCATGTCCCATTGATCAATAGTGGATTGCGTTGCCCAGTTAACCGATTTATACTTCTGGTAAGAGCCATAAGGCCAAAGAAGCGGAATACCTACAATCCCCCCTGTAGTGCCCTATTGATTGCCGAAGTTTGAAGAACGAACAAAATACGTGACATCTGTCACTTCCATCCCCCATGTCTCGTAAAAAATGAGCCATACGCGCCGAGGATCAACTTGCCTGGGGGTCTACCTATATGCGCCAAGACACTTGCTATCGTGCGTTGCCCGTTATGTTGAGGTTTTTCTGCGCCATGCGATTCTTAATGGTTCTGGCTGCACTCATTCTTTCCTTTGCCGTTCCCTGCGCAACGGCAGGCGGTCAACTCGTCGCGACGGTCGCTCCGGCAATCTCTCCAGCATCTGGGACATATCACAGCGCACAGTCCGTCACAATCTCCGACTCCGATACAAGCGCGATCATTTACTACACGCTTGATGGATCAGTTCCAACCACGTCTTCTCTCGTGTACGGTGGCCCCCTCAAAGTCTCAAGCAACACCACAGTCAATGCAATTGCTGTAGCTGGCAGCAGTACGGCGAGCCCGGTGACATCGGCCACGTATGTCTTCCCGGCCGCTACCGTAAGCTTTCAGCCTGGCCCGGGCGCATATCCTGTAGCTCAATCCGTCACCCTTTCCTCGTTCACTGGCGGTGCAGCCATTTACTACACTACCGACGGCTCGACGCCGACAACAAATTCGATCCTGTACGCCGGTCCAGTCACTGTCTCTGCGAGTGAGACGCTCACAGCCATTGCGGCTGCCGCAGGCTATGTCAACAGCTATCCAAAGTCCGCAACCTACCAGATCGCTACCGCTACACCCAGCTTCTCGCCCGGCGCCGGACTATACACCAGCGCTCAGACAGTCACCCTGTCTGATGCCACCTCTGGTTCCCAGATCTATTACACCACCAACGGCACCACCCCCACCGCCTCATCCACTCCATACACGGGCCCCATCCCGGTTGGAACCACGGAGACGATTCAGGCCGTCGCCATGGGCGCTGGAGGATCGCTGAGCCCAGTCGTAACAGCCACATACTCCATCACGTTGCCCGCTGCGCTTCCCGTCCTGGCCCCGGCCTCCGGAATGTTCCACACTCCTCCGTCCGTTACCATGACCGACGCAACCCCGAACGCGGTCATCTATTACACTTTGGATGGATCTACTCCCACCACTTCCTCTCCCGTCTACACCCAACCTGTTTCCGTCATCGGCAACACCACCGTTCAAGCCATGGCTCTCGCGCCCAATGGGTCAGACAGCCCAACCGCCACCGTAACCTACACCGTCCTTGCGAAGACCCCATATATCCTTCCCGTGTCTGGCACATATAACACTGCCCAAACCGTAACCATGTCCAGCGTCGGAGCTTCGATCTACTACACCACCGACGGCACCACCCCGACAACGGCTTCAACTCTATATGACGGTCCCTTCGTAGTCTCCTCCAACGTCACGATTACAGCCATTGCGATTGAACCGGGCTACGCCAACAGTTCCGTCAAGTCGGTAACTTATACCATCGGCATCCAGACCGCCGCGCCGGTGATTTCTCCACCGGGTGGCCAGTACACCAGCATTCAATCCGTCACCCTCTCCGACTCTACCCCCGGCGCACAAATGTACTACACCACCAACGGTACCGCTCCCACGACCAGTTCCACCGTCTACAAGGCTCCGTTCACTGTCTCGGCCAACGAGACTATCACCGCAATCGCCCTGGCTCCGGGAGGCACTGCAAGCCCCCTCACATCTGCAACATACTCCATCGCCTTACCTGCGTCCGCACCAACTTTCACGCCCCCGGCAGGCTCCTATGTTGGCCCTCAAACGGTTACCTTGGCCGATGCCACTTCTGGCGCTCAGATCTTCTACACCACCAATGGCAGCGTCCCGACCGCGGCGTCCAGCCTTTACTCCGGACCCATTTCAGTTAGCTCCACAGAGACCATCCAGGCCGTTGCTCTGGCCAGTGGAGGCTCTCTGAGCCCCGTCGCTTCGGCCGCATACACCGTTACATTTCCCAGTACTACGCCTGTTATCAGTCCCGGCACGGGCACCTATAACAACATCCAGACAGTCACCATTTCGGACCCTTATCCCAACGCCGTCATCTACTACACCACTAACGGAACCACGCCCACCACAGCATCAAACGTGTATACCGGACCAATCACCGTCGCCGGCAACTCCACCATCGAGGCAATAGCCCTGGTCACCAGCATGCCAACCAGTTCTACTGCCACAGCCGCCTACACATTCGTTGCCGGGACGCCCGTCTTTTCTCCTGCGGGCGGTACCTACGCGTCCTCACAAACCGTGAGCATCACCTCTGCTACGACTGGCGCCCTCATTTACTTCACCACCAACGGAACCACGCCCACTTCAGCCTCGTCCTACTACGGAGGACCAATCACCGTCTCCAGCAACATGACTGTACTTGCGATTGCGATCCTCAAAAACTATGGCAATAGCAGCGTGAGTTCTGCCGGCTTCACCATTGCGCCCGCCACGCCCGCGCCAAACTTTACTCCAGCGGCTGGAACCTACAGCAAGGTCGTCAACATCAACATCAACAGCTCCAACAAGAGCGCGGTCGTCTACTACACCACCGACGGCTCCCCACCGACCACCAGTTCATCGGTCTACTCGTCTCCTGTCCCAGTTTCCGCCAACGAAACCATCAATGCCATGGCCCTTGCTCCGGGCGATAGCGATAGCCCCGTTTCGACTGCCCTCTACACTATTACTCTGCCTGCGATCAAGCCCACCTTCTCTCCCGGCGGTGCAAAATACACCAGCGTCCAAAGTGTCACGATGTCTGACGCTACCCCCAACGCGGCCATTTACTACACGCTGGACGGCTCGACACCCACCACCGCGTCCAACCTCTACACCGGTCCCATTTCCGTGGGCGTGAGCGAGACTATCGAAGCGGTCGCTATTGCCCCCGGCGGCTCTCTCAGTCCGGTCGCCAAAACTGGCTACACCATCACGCTTCCCACCGCCGTCCCTGTCATTACTCCGGTCGGAGGAACCTACAACGCCATCCAGACCGTCACCATCTCCGATGCCACGCCTGGCGCAGTCATCTACTACACCGTCAACGGTAAATACCCCACAACAGCGTCTCCGGTTTATACCGGCCAGCCCATCACAGCCACTACCAATACGCTGGTCCAGGCGATCGCCCAGGCTCCAACCGACTCCGTCAGCTCTGGTGCGTCGGCGCAGTATGCCATCGTCGTCCCCGCGCCCACAATCACCCCGGCTTCGGGCACCTACGACTATGCGGTTACCTTGACCATGTCGAGCCCGGTTCCCGGTGCACAAATCTACTACACCACCAACGGCTTCCCGCCGACTACCTCGTCGACACAATATACCGGCCCCATCCTGCTCTCCCCCAGGCAAACCAGCACACAGAATTACCTCGCCATCGCGGTCGCTCCTGGATTCCTGCAGAGTCCCGAAGGCACCGCGACCTTCACCGAGACTTTGCCAGGCGGAGTCGTCGCCGAGGCCAGTATTGGCACAACGCCGCTCATGACGATTCCGCCCAACTTTATGGGGCTGTCAGATGGCTGGCAAACACCGCAAATGATAATGGGACAAGCTTCAACGGGCGTAAATCAGGCCTACAGGAACTTGTTAACCAACCTCACCCAGTACTACACGGCGCCCATGCTCTATCGCATTGAAGCTGACAACGTCACCCCTGCTCAACTTCAACTCGATATCGAGCCCCTCGTCGAGTTGGCGAAAAACGTTAACGTCAATTACACCCTCGGCGTCGACATGTATCAAAACAACCCCACGATGTCCACGGCCGAAGCAGCGCAGTGGGTCGATGGAATTCCCAACAATCTGATTCAGGCTATCGAGATCGGTAATGAGCCGGACGAATATCCATATGACGGTGCTCGCCTGGTTACCTACAATTTCACCAGCTACCTCGCCCAGTTCCAGCAGTGGCAGCAGGGAATTCAAGCGACCATCGGAAATAACTTCGGCACGATGGGGCCGTCCGCGGCCGCCTCGGGATGGAATGCAGGCACAGAGACCGCATTGGCAAATGGATCCCTTTCTCCACTCATTGCCACTCAGCACGCCTACTGCGCTGGACCGGCCCTGGGGCTAACGCTTCCGCCCGACTACATGTTGCAATCAATCAACGCCACCAAATTGCCCGGCGACTATGCGCCTCTCGCTGCCGCAGCTCATGCCGCCGGACTCAACTTCCGCATCGGCGAGATGAACTCTATCGGCGGCGGCGGCGTCGAAGGCATCAGCGATACCTACCCCACTGCCCTGTGGGCCCCCGACATTATGTTCAACTACCTGATCAACGGCATGGATGGAGTCAACTGGCATACTGACCCATACACAATCTACAGGCTTTTCCTTTTCAATTGGAAGACCGCCAAGGGCGCCACAACCTACACGCTGGAAACCGTGAATCCGGATTACTACGGGCTTCTCGTCTTCGCTCAAATGGCTGGACGCGGCGCTCAGCTCCTGCCCGTTTCTCCCATTTCCGATTCGAATGTGTCCATCTGGGCCACCGTCGATAACACCTCCACAGCGCATGTCCTCGTCATCAACAAAGACGAATCGGCCACTGGCGATGTCATAATCAACCTGCTCGGCTACACCAAAGGCACTGTTCGCTATCTCCAGGCGCCATCCATTACCTCCAAAACCGGTTTGACCTTCGGCGGCCAAACCTTCGATGGCAGCACCGATGGAACCATCCAGGGACAGTTGGTTACCTCAACAATCACCGCACAGAATGGTGTCTTCACCCTGCCCGCGATGCCGGTAACTACCGCGGCCGTTATCGACTTCTCGAAGTAGAGCCTGCCTCGATCACCGCTCCTCGAGTTCAAACGAAACCGGTCCGTGCCCAGCTTTACTGACTGGAGCGGACCGGCTGAACCTTCGACCGGAATCCTTCATCGAACCGGCGACCTGAGGCTCTTCTCGCAAGCACATCACAGCCATCAATCGGAAAAACTGATTCCCGCGAAGGTCACTACGCTCTGCTCGTCGATGTTCCATTGTTCGTAGCGGCGCATCGTTCCCCGCGCCTGCGGAACAGCCTTCATAAAAGAATAAATCGCCGACGATCCGCACCACTTCAGGTCATCGTCCCCATTCTCTTCAACCAGTCCCCAGAATCCATGCGCATCCGACGCCAGCACCCGCGCAATTCTCAACTCATCCCGCGCTCTCACTGCCGCCATCTCATCCTGGTCCGCGCGCGCCGAGAAGTTGTCTCCGTACCGCACTCCCATATGCGCCATATCCACGCCCAGCACCCATATCAGACTGTCCCGTTCTCGCGCTGCAATCTCTCCAAGTCCGCCAAGAAATCGCCTCACCCCTTCATCATCCTCCGGGTGTCCGTTCTCCCGAGTGTGCAAACCGAACGATCCGCACAGAATCGGCAAAACGCGCACCTCCGGCCCGTAAACAGCCTGCAGAAAGAGCACCTGAAACTCGATCGAGTGCTCCACCGCATGACAGTAGTCTTCCATCAACACCGCGGGCTGGTCCGCAAGCTCATCGATAAGATGTCCCTCAGTTCTGGTGGTTCCAGAGGGTGTTTGGAATGGCTTGCGGGTCAACCCGAATTTGTCGGGCTGTCCGTAATGCGAAGTTCCCAGCACAACAAAAGTGCGGTCACGCAAATCCGGCGTGAGAGCCTTGTAGGCCGCCTGATAACACTCCCATCCGCCTTCCGGACTCACATGCGGCGCTGCTATCCCGATCACTCGCCCCGATGTCGTTTCCACTGTGCCCAGGTACTTCCGCATCAGCCTCTGCAACGGCCCCAATTCCGCCGGATAGGCTGACCCCGCATACGCTGCCTCGCGAACCGGGCTCTGCGCAAACGCCTGGTGCCGCGCATCCTTGAGTTCTGCGTATCGCTCGTCGACCAGGAACCCGGCACTGCTGAGTGCCTCAATGAGCTTTCCTGCAAGGCTCTTCGTCTCCGGAATGTCGAGCGTGCGTGTGAGCTCTTCCTGCAGATCCAGATCAGTCCTCGTCCCATCAAAAAGGCTCAGACTGCTCACCAGCGCTGGAGGAATGATCAGCACATGGTCCGAGTATCGAAACGTGTCGCGAATCAATAGCCCCGGCTGCTTCTTATCCGGCGACACCATGAAATCCAGATCGGTCCTGAGCGCAGGCAAAATCATCTCTCAAGCCTAGCACCCGGTCGGCCCACTGATCGCTGCCCTCGAATACCGGATCCACTCAGTTCGTTGTGAACGAAGCCACTCCGCTGCTCGTCACGCCTCCCGGCGTGGTAACAACCACCTGGTAGTAATAAGTGGTCTTAGTCGCCAGCGTAGAAAGTGTTGTGCTCACCTGCGAGCGCCCTGAAGTCGAGGGCGCGAAGCTGATCTTTGCCGTGCTGGTGCTCAGCGCTGTTGCACTCGTTCCATATCTCAAATACCACGAACCCGCCGCACCAAGACCGTTGATGAATGCATTCAATGTCGCGCTCGGCGTGGCAACCCCGGTCGCCGGCCCAATCAGAGCCGACGGCGATCCGATGATCGTATAGTTAGCAATCCCGGTGGAACTGGTGGCGTCGTGCTCTGACACCGCGACCACAGTCAGCGTCGTGCTTTTGTTCACGATCAGCGGCACGGTATATGGCGTGGAGAACTCTGTGGGCACAGTCCCGTCGACGGTGTAATACAGAATCGAGCCCGATGTCGGAGCAGTCACCGTGACCGTCTGCTGGTCGTAGTAGGTTCCGGCCGGCGGCGAAATCAGAGGTGTGGCCGGGATGATCAATTCGTTGATGCCCTCGCCGCTCGAGGCGAATGTCGTGTTGCCGGAATAGGTCGCAAGCACGTAGTGGGCGCCGGCTGCCAAAATTCCGTTGGTATAAGTCGCGTTGCCGGCAGAATTGAGTGCCACTGTGGCTACTGCGGCCTCGTCAACGGAAAAGACCATGCTTCCCGTTGGGATCGCGGTGCCGGGGACAGGCGCCACCGCCGCAGTAAAGGTCACGCTTGTGCCCGGAACAACAGGGTTTGCGCTCGCCGTCAATGTTGTGTACGTCTCACCCGCGACCGGCGTCGCGCCAAGATCCAGGTCCGCGACAAAACCGGTGTTCTGATTGCTGTGGTACTTGGTCTCGAATGCGTTCGCAGTAACAGGGAAGTTGGGCGAACTGGTATAGCCCACCACATAAACATTCGAATTGGCGCCCAGGGCCAGGTAATAGGCCTCATCGCCATAGCCCCCCGGGCCATAGGGGTTTTGCGTACCGCTCCCGCCAATGTATGTGGAATAGATGAGTGCATTGCCCTCGGCATTCAATTCGGTCATAAAGCCATCGCTGGTGTAAGTCGTGTAGTCGCAGCAGTGGGTCGCGCCGTGGTTCGTCGGCTGCGTTGCATTCGCCGTAACCGGAAAGTCCGCCGACATGGCCCCGCCGGTCACGTAAACATTGTCCGAGCTGTCAAGCTGCAACGCATAGACATGATCCCCTCCCCAGGGGCCGGTTGTACCACCAAGGTACGTCGAAAAAACCAGCGCCGACCCGGTAGGATTTAGCTTCGTGATAAACCCGTTGTTCGGGGAATCTGCCGAGATCGCGGTGTTGGTGTACGCCTTGTTCGTTGTCTGAAAAGCACCAGTCGTCACCGGGAAGTCAGCGTCGGATGTGTATCCCGCAACATACGCGTTTCCAGCGGAGTCAATGGCCAGGCCTTCACTGATCGAAGTCGTGCTCCCACCCAGGTAGGTTGAATAAAGCAACGCGGAACCTGTGGGATTCAGCTTACTCACCGTGATCGCGAATCCCGTAGCGTGCGAAATCTTCTGGTAAGCATTCGTCGTCACCGGATAGTCGCCGGACGAAGTGAACCCTGCAACGTAGGCGTCGCCTTCTGCATCAATTGCAATTGGGTTAGTCCAGTAGATCGACCCAATGGATCCTCCATAACTGCTGGCGCCGCCCAGGTACGTCGAGTAGCCCAGCGCGCTGCCGGTGGCGTTCAGCTTGGTCACAAAAGCATTAAACCCATTGGTCCCGGCAGAATTGTTGATCTTCTGAAATGCTCCGGAGGTAACGGGGAAGTTGGTCGAGAAAGTGATACCCGAAACATACGCATTCCCAGACGTGTCCACCGCGATCGAATTGGGCTCATCCAGCGTGTTGCCGCCAAGGTATGTCGAGTACAGCAACGCCGTTCCGCTGGGATTCAGTTTGGTCACAAAGCCGGTCGCAAGCGCGATGGTGGCAGCCTGGTCTGTCGTCTGAAATGCCCCGCTGGTGATTGGAAAATCCGACGAATAAGTCCATCCAGTCACGTACGCATTTCCTGTGGCATCCACAGCGATCGCGTGGGCATAGTCTCCCTGCTCGTGCAGCGTCGCGGCAATCGCGTTGCCGCCCAGATAAGTGGAATAAAGCAGCGCCGTCCCCGACGGATTGAACTTGCTCACAAATGCTGTGCTCACCGCGTTCTGAGCCTGGGCATAGTTCACTGACTGGAACGCACCCGCCGTCAGTGGAAAGTCTGTCGAGATGGTCAGGCCGCATACATACGCGTTGCCTGCGGAATCGGCCGTCACCCCCACTGCGAACTCCGCGTTGGTGCCGCCCAGAAACGTCGAGTACGATAGGGTCGGATCGATAACCAGCGGCTCACTGTGGACATACTTGCCGATTGAGAACGTAACACTGTTGTCCGCAAGCAGCCTGAACGCTCCGTGTATCGCCCGGCGCACCCCATGGATCTCCTGGTAGACAACCGGCTTCTGGAACGTCACCGTGCCGTCCGGAGCATGAAGGTCAAGACTCCCGTCGGCGTCCACCGTCACCTTTGATGCGCCCTCGAAATGGAGCCGGATCGGAGACGCATCGGCATGCGGCGCGACTACAAAGTCGTATTCCAGTTGGCTTTGATTGCCGTAGTACACCAGGTCAACGCCCTCATAAATACCGGAGTATTTCACCCGCGCATAGTTGGGGATTGCCGTATGCCACTTGGTCGGATCATTCCCGAGAATGTAGTTGGAAGTTCCCGGCAGGGGGTCCACTCCCACTGGCTGCGCATTTGCATTGGCCCCCGCCAACTGCATCCGGATCACATCCGTGGTTACTGTGTCTCCCGGCTGATTTTGGCGCGCATCCACCGGCCCGTCTGACCCAGTGGCGTCCGCGCCCACCGTGTCCAGGCCCACGCCGTGTGCATGAAGCCGCGCCCCTGCCTTCGTTGCCCCAGCCACGCCGGCCGCATGCTTATGCAAAGCCAGAACCGCTTCCTGACCTGCGAAATAAATCCCGAAGCCAGATCCGCGCGAAAGAAACTGCACCGAAGAATTCGCCTGTCCGTGATTGGCTTCAAAGCTGAGCGGGAGCTTGCCCTCGTTCCATGCCAGCCGAGCTTTCGCCTCCGGAGAAGCAGCGCCTTTGCCGGATCCAGCTGAAGCGGTTGGCGAGATGGCCATCGCGCTCAGGGACACCGCAGCAACCAGACCTGTGGTAAGCATCAGCCCTGGATGGAAGTGACCGTTTCTCTTTGCCCATTTCGGCATCGCATTCTCCTGGTTCAAACCTGCGTCTTAAGCAACAGCATTCATCTTGCTTCGCTGTCGATCTTCCTTCACTTCGTCGTAAAGCTCAGCACTTCTCCGGAACTGGTACCCGCGGATGTAGCAGCAACCACTTCGTAGTAGTAAGTAGTCGTCGCCACCAGCCCGGTAAGAGAAGAACTCACTTGGATCGGCGCGATCCCTGCACGACTCCCCAAAACCCCCGCAGGCAGCGCCAGCTTCGGCGTCGCGCTGGTCAGTGCTGTTGCACTGGTTCCGTATAGGAACCAATAGCTTCCCGCCAGCCCATTCGCGTTCACCAGCGCATTCACCGTCGCACTGGTTGTCGAAGTGGCAGACGCCGGAATAGCCAGTATGTATGGGGAACTGATCACCGTGTATGTCGCTCCAACCACGTTGCTGGCGGGCTCTCCGCTCACAATCGCAATCGCCTTCACCTGCGCGTTCGTACTCACCAGGAATGGTGCTGCATATTTTGTCGACGAAGCGCTCGGAGTGCTCCCGTCAATCGTGTAATAGATCGCCGTACCCGCAGTCGAGTCCGTCAACGTGACCAGGAATGCCCCCGGATGGACTCCGCTTGCCGGCGAGATTACAGGATTGGCCGGGATGATCGACTCGGTAAAGTTGCCGCCGCTAGCTCCGTAGGTTGTGCTCCCCTGGTAGCTCGCCAGAACGTTGTGGGTCCCAAGCGCAAGCGGAGTCGTCGTTGTGTATGTCGCAAACCCTGTACTGCTCAGCGGAACAGTTGCAACCGTCGCCAGGTCTATGCTGAAAACCACATTCCCCGTGGGTACGCCGGTCCCCGTACTTGGCGCCGCCGATGCTGTAAACGTCACGTTCGACCCAGTCACCGCGGGGCTCGCGTTCGAGGTCACAGTCGTCCCGGTGGGCTTAGTCGAAACCACCGTGCCGAAAGTGAACTCGGAAACAAACCCAGTGGTGAAGTTCTGCGAGTTGAAGGTGCTCTCGAACGCGCTCGGTGTTATCGGGAAATTCGAGGCTCCTGTGTACCCCGTCAGGTAAACTGTGCCGCCCGCCCCAAGCGCAATGCCGTTTCCGGTATCAGAGAAAGAGTTGGAGCCTCCAAAGTATGTGGAGTAAACCAGACCCGCGCCGGCTGGATTAAGCTCGGTCAAAAACACGACCGAGCCATTATTGAATGCCGCCGGATTCGTCGTCTGGTACGCATTCGCAGTAACAGGAAAATCGGTCGAGCCCGCGGACCCAGTGACGTAGACGTCCCCGGAGGCGTCGAATGCCAGCGCCCGCACGCGATCACTACCGCTGCCGCTCAGATATGTCGAGTAGATCAACGCCGTCCCCGTGGCATTTACCTTGGTCACAAAGCCGGCCGACAAACCATCGCCGCCATTCTGGCTGGTCGTTTGGAACGCGCCTTTGGTCACGGGAAAGTTCGTTTCCCAGGTTGTCCCGGAAAGAAAAACGTTGCCGGAGGCAGCCACAGCCAGGCCATACGGCGTGTCATCGCCGTAAGGGCTGCTGCTGCCGCCAAGGTATGTCGAGAAGGTCAGCTTGGTTGCCGTGGGGTTGAGCTTCGAAATCGTCATGTTGCCCCGGCCCGTCGCGTTGTTCTGAGGTTGAAATACACCGGCAGTCACTGGAAAGTCCGTTGACAGTACCGTGGTCGCCACCAACGCATCCCCGGAAGAATCAACCGCCAGTACAACGTTGTTCGGAGAGCCGTAATCGCCGCTCCCGCCGAGGTACGTCGAATATAGCAACGCTGATCCAGCCGGATTCAGCTTGGTGATAAACAGATTCCAACCGTAGTCGGGGGCGGACTTGTTCGTAGATTGCACGATGCCGGCAGTGACTGGAAAATTGCTGGAATAGGCGCCGCCCGCGACGTAGGCATCCCCTGAGGAGTCGACGGCGATCGAATACGCAGTGTCGCTCATCGTGCCACCCAAATAGGTCGAGTACAGCAGCTTGGTCCCGGCCGGGTTGAGCTTGCTGACAAACGACGTAGGCGAGCCGACTGCCGCAGCCTTGTTTGTCGTCTGGAACGCCCCAGTGGTGGTCGGGAAATTCGTGGAATAGGTCGATCCCGTGATGTAGGCGTCGCCAGAGCTGTCCACCGCAATTGACAATCCGGTGTCCCCACCGGAAGAACTCCCGCTTCCTCCCAGAAACGTCGAATAAAGAAGCGCTGTCCCCGTCGCGTTCAGCTTCGTTACAAAGGCCGTGCTGAACGTTGTCTGGAATGCTCCAATCGTGACAGGGTAGTTGGTCGAAGCCGTCGTCCCGGTCACGTACGCGTTGCCGGACGAATCTACGGCAATCGCGTTCATGATGTCGGAGTCGCTACCGCCCAGATATGTTGAGTAAACCAGCGTTGGGTCGATCACCAACGGCAAGTCGTGATTGTAACTGCCGAGAGTAAATCGAACGGACTTCCCGGCCAGCACTTCGAAGCCCCCGGCAATCGCGTGCCGACGTCCTTTTTCATCCTGGTAAACCAACGGCTTATGAAAAGCAATCTCTCCGCCGCGCGCGGTGATTTGAAGGTCGCCCTTTGCATCCACTTTCACAGATTCCGCCCCGTCGAAATGCAGTCGAATGGGCTTGGCATCAGCATGCGGCGCAACCACGAAGTCGTATTCAAGCTGCTGCTGATTGCCGTAATAGACCAGATCAACGCCGTCATACACATCGGCATACCGCACTCGCGCATAGGCGGGAACCTCGGTCTGCCATTGCGATGTGTCGCTTCCAATTAGGTAGTTCGATCTGCCGGGAAGCTCGTCCGTACCCTGTGCGGAAAGAGCTGCGTGCGCACCCTTCAACTGCATGCGAATCACATCGACGCCTGCGTCATTGCCGGCCCGGCGAAGCGCCAGAACGGCCTCCTCATTGGTCAGGTAAACCGCGTACCCTGCGCCCCGCGCAGAGAACTGTACTCCTGGGTCCGTCTTCGCATTCCCTCTCGCCTGGCCCCGGTTCGCCTCGAAGCGCAATGGCAGCCGACCGTAATTCGCCGCCACCTGGCCGTTGCCGAGCGACGTTCTTAACGGCCCCGGGGCAGCCAATGCGGCAACGCAGCAAGCCAAAACTCCCGGCAACAACATCGTTCCAACGCAGGCACGGCGGAATGTGGGCAACATGGTTGACCTCTCTCTGTCGCTGGAGAGGTCCGAGCGTCGCTTGTTCTCGTTCGTTCTCATACCGTTCCTTTTCCTGAAGGCTTGCGTCGTCTCAATCCGCCCATCCATATCTATTGCCCCGTTCCGCTCAACGCAATGCTTTGCGGCGAGCCGGTTGCACTGTCAGTAATCGTCACAGCCGCAGTCAGCGCACCTGTTGCCTTTGGTGCAAAGTGCCCATGAATCGTGCAATTCGCTCCCACTGCCAGGCTCGTACCGCACGAGTTGGCAAACACAAACGATGATGCATCGGTTCCCGTCACCGCAATGCTGGTGATCGTCAACGCCGCGGTCCCGGTGTTCGTCATCGTCACCGACTGCGAACTGCTCGACGAGCCGACCGTCGTTGCCGGGTAGGCAAGCTTCGTTGCCGACAGCGTTACCGGCGGCGCCACTCCCGTTCCGCTCAGCTTGATGCTCTGCGGCGAGCCGGTCGCGCTATCCGTGATCGTGACCGCCGCCGTCAACGCGCCTCCTGCAGCCGGGGCAAAGTGTCCATGGATCGTGCAGTTCGCTCCGACGGCCAGGCTCGTCCCGCACGTATTTGCAAACACAAACGAAGACCCATCGGTCCCCGTCACCGCAATGCCGGTAATCGTCAACGCCGCGGTCCCGCTGTTGGTCATCGTCACCGACTGCGAACCGCTGGCCCCACCCACATTCACTGACCCATAAGAAAGACTCGCCGCCGAGAGGGTTACCGGCGGCACTACCCCCGTTCCGCTCAACGCGATAGTTTGCGGTGACCCGGCCGCATTGTCCGTAATCGTGATTACCGCCTTGAGCACACCTCCTGCCGTCGGCGCAAAGTGGCCGTGGATCGTGCAATTTGCTCCCACCGCCAGGCTCGTCCCGCACGAGTTGGCAAACACAAACGAAGTCGCATTCGTGCCAGTCACCGCAATGCTCGCAATCGTCAAGGCCACGGTCCCTGTGTTCGTCATCGTCACCAATTGCGATCCGCTCGCTGAGCCAACTGCCGTTGCCGCGAAGGCGAGATTTGTCAACGACAGAGTTACCGGCGGCGTTGAGCCCGTGCCGCTCAACGTAACGCTTTGTGGCGATCCCGTCGCATTATCGGCCACATTCAGCGCCGCGGTCAGCGCGCCCGTAGTCGTTGGGTTCAATTCCACTGAGATCGTGCAGCTCGCGCCGATCGCCAGCGTCGCGCCGCATGTGCTCGCAGACTTTATGAACGAGCTTGCATCGGTCCCGGAAAAGCTCGTCGACCCAACGGTCACCACCGCGGCGCTCGTGTTCTTCAACGTCACCAGCTGAGCTGCGGAAGCAACGCCTTCCGGAGTCGACGCAAAAGTAAGGCTCGCCGGTGTCAGCGTCACCGTCAGTGCGCCCGTTCCACTGAGAGGCAGGGTCTGCGGCGACCCGGTTGCGTTATCGGCAATACTCAGAGATGCGCTCAGCGCCCCGGCAGCCAACGGCTTGAACGTGATCGTGATGGAGCAGTTTACGCCAATCCCCAGCGTAGTCCCGCAAGTGTGCGTCTCCGAATACGACGTCGCATTGGTCCCTGTAATCCCGATGCTTGAAATGTCCAGAATCGCGGTCCCAGCGTTCGTCAACGTAATGGCCGGGGCCACATTCGTCGATCCCACGGTGGTTGTCGCAAACGTCAACGTATTCGCAGATAGCACGGCAGTCGAGCCCGCGGCAACTCCCGTTCCCGTCAGCGAAACCGGCTGCGGCGATCCGAACGCATTGTCGGCAACAAGCAGCGAAGCGGACAGTGCCCCGACAGTCAACGGCTTGAACGTCACCGTGATCGCGCAGCTGGCTCCTGCCGCCAAGCTTGTGCCGCATGTGTTGGTCTGCGTGAAATCTGTCGGGTTCGCCCCTCCTATGCTGATCCCATTGCCCGTGCCGCTCAGCGTCAGTGCCGATTTCCCTGTGTTCTTCAGCGTGATGGTCTGCGTGGCCGCTGCGACCCCATCCGTGGTCGTTGGAAAAGTCAGGCTTGCTGGCGAAAGGCTCACCACCGGTGAACTCGTCGATGTGGGCCACAAGTTCACCACGTTCGCAACATTCAGCGAACCCAGCCCCGTCGCTGCGTCGTAGCCCGTGCCGGCGCCGTAACCCGCCAGTATGCCCGCCGGATCACCAGCGTAGATCACCGTGCAATACGCAGACCCATTTGCGCAAGCCATCGCATTGGTTCCGCTGTCGATATCGTTGAAGATGCACGAACTCGCCGCCGTTACCGTCTCCGTGCTGCATCCGCTCCAGGTCTGCTCGGAAGCAAGCTTGTAAAGCAGAGTGTTGGGATTCCCCTGCGACGAAGCCGACTTCTGATTGATCATCGCCATAACTCCGGCCATGGCCGGCGAAGCTACTGACGTTCCACCCACCTCCTGTGCAGTCGGTTCCGCAGTCGCCGAGTAACTGCACGAACTCCCCCCTCCGGAAACGCAGATCAGATACGAACTTCCCAGGAAACCATCCGAAGCAAAGAATGAAACATCAGGAATATCTCGACGGCTGTCGCTCAAAATCCCCGGCACCCCAGCCTGCCAAGTCGGCTTCGCCCACCCCCCTGAACAGGTCAACGGGTCGTATCCGTTACTCACCGTGCAATTGCTCGCCCCGCCGCCCGAACCAATCGTGTCCACCAGGCCAGACAGGTTCGCCCCGTAATTTGTGTTGATGTACGACCAGCTCTCAATCACAAAGTTGCATGCGGATTCAGCATCCTGCACTCCAGCCACTCCAACGTAGGCAGCATCCGCCTGCAGTTCCGGCAGAATCAGCGGATTGGTGCATGTCTCGTTCCACGGAACTTCCGGAATATACCCGACAGCCGAAGCCCCAGTGCCGCTGTTCGTGCTGTTCCAGTAAGGAGCAGCCGTTGTCCCCCAGTTGAAGTCCGTGCCCCCCACCGCCGTGTTGTACGGTGTCGAAGCAATGCCGCTCACAGCCAATCCAAACTGCGCGGCATACGGCACGCCATCCGTCTGGTCGAAGTCCTGATCGCAAGCCGGCGACCCTGCGTCGCCCGTAGCAACAAAAACTGCAATCCCTTCGCTCGCGGCCGTCTGCCAAAGGTTGTTGTAGAGCGTATTCCCCGCCGTGCCAAGCACCAGTTCGCATTCCCCGTAACTCACGTTCATTACCGGCGCCGTCTTGTTCTCGACGATGTAATCCTCTGAAAGATACAGCGGATCTGACGTCGCCGTTGGCGCACTGGAAGTCACCAGGATGATGTTCGCGCCCTTGGCCACCGCTCCTGACCATTCCACGTCCAGCGTGTTTTCCACCAGGCCGCCCGCACAGTTGCTGTCGAACCCCGGGCAGTCCCCTGGATCGCTGTTGGTGATCACCACCGAAGGTGTCTTGGCCGGCAACCCAAATGCCGAGCGGAAGGCCGCCACATCCGCGAGATTGATGTTGCTCGTCCCCGCAATGGCAATGCTCTGCCCAGTCCCATCGATCACCGTCGTCGCATTCCACAGCGGCAATACGTTGTAGATGGTTGCAAAGTCGTACGGAGTCACGTCCTCAATCTGGTCGCCGTAGCCGTTGACAGTGCCGAATTGCGGGCGGGGTCCCGTCATCGCAGCCATCCCCGGCGTCTTGGTCGGCACAACCGGCGGAGCACCCACTCGCTCCCGCGCTCCAGAATCTACATTTCCCGACTCTGTATGTAAAGAGACCTGCGCCCCAAGCCGGTGCAGCGGATGCGGAAAGAAGTTGTGCAGCGCCTTCACCCCCGCCACCACCGGTGTCAGTGCCGCTGGAATCTTAGGGTCGCTCATGTTCGCAATGTGCTTCTCAGCTTCCCGCGTCGCCGACATGCCAGCTCCAAGGGAACGCGTCTCAATCTGGTGAATCTCCGTGTGGAACGTTGCTTCCACCTGCGATGCCGTTCCGCTGAATCGGATCGAAAGCCGGTCCTTGCTCACTGCATCCATGCTGAATCCATGGTCGCGAAGCCAATTCGAGATTGTTTCCACGTCCGTCCTGCTCGGACCAAACTTCGCCCCCACCTCCTCCGCCGTCAGCCAATGGTGGTAATTTGCCGATCCAGGTTTGTACTCGCTCGCCACGTAGCTGTTGAAAGCCGCCTGCAGCTCCGGCGAGCGCTTCAAAACCAGTACCAGGTCGCCCATTGCAAGGTCCGGCGCCAGCCGTCCCAGGTCGTTCTTCGCGCGCGCCTGTGGTGGAGTGTTGCCCGTCAATGTCACCAGCCGGCTCTCATCGATCGAGTCAACAATTCGCGTCTCGGAAACTTTTTCCTGCGCCAAAAGCTTCCCAGCGCCAGCAGGAAAACACACCAGAACTGCGGCGACAAACGTGGTCGTGGACCGGAGAGAGTAGCTCATCATGATTGTGTTGAAATCCTTTCCTCGTTGCGAATGCTCGCGCATTGCCAACAAGAGGTGGCCGTGAAGCAGGGTATTCAGACAGATATTCCACGCAAGTGGCCTGGCGCAAACGAAACCAGCCTCACTAAGGAGCGCGCCAACCAGCAGAAAAATGCCTCAGATCAGTAAGGCCATTTGGGAGGGAGAGTCGAGCCGAAGAATAAAGCGAGGCGCACCCGTCTGCGAACAGTACGAGCGTAACAATGGAAGGAGCCTGGAGTTGTTACCAACCCGGACCAATGCTGCATTGGATCAAGGGTTCGCCCGGATCAGCGCGAAGGGTGCGACCTCAAGCGTGAAAGCAACGGGCTTCAGGGTGAAGGGTACGGGCTTCAGCCCGTACATCGACAAGCCCAAAGTCTTGCGGGCTTTAGCCCCCGAGGGAATGCGCATTGCAATCCCATCAACACCTGCGAAAGAATCGGCCGGCGTGAATCTGCGCCCCCGCTATTCAACCGCCGACTTCTTCCCCCAGTCGAATCTCCTGCCCAGAATCCCTTTCACGATCAGGTGATCCGTCGAAGCCGTCGGCCCCAGCCCCACTCCGAAATTGATCTCCCACTTCGGAGACACGTTCAGATCCGTCACCGCGAAGATCTGCTGCTGCTGATTGTGCAGTGTATCGAAGTCGCCCAGCCGCCCATAATCCGCGTAGTACTCAATCCCCGCGTTGATCTTCTTGGTAAAGTCGTAGCCGATTTTCGCCCCCGGTGCAAAGTCCAACCCCAGCTTCACATCCGGTCCATGCAACGTCCGCTCCAGCGCAGGATTGAACGCAAAATACCAGCGCCCCGCCGTCTTATCCACAATCGGCCGAATCTCCCAGGTCCACGTGTCCGGCGAATACACCGCCCGCTGGTAGCCAACCTCCGTGGAAAGGCTCAGGCCCACCGGCAAATGCCACCGATCCGGCGCTCTCACTCGCGGACGAATATGATCCCCAACCCACTGCACCCCATGGCCGTCCTGTTCGCTGGTGAAGACATAGAACCCCACCTCGGCCCAGTCATTGATCCCCTGCGTCAATTCCAGCGTCTCGTGCTCCTGGTGGTTCGTCGGATAAACGCCGCCAATCACCTTCGTCTGTCCGGTCACCGTGTAGTTCGAGTGCAGCTCAACCATCAGGCTCTCGGGCGGAACCGTATCCGCCCCATAAACCTGGATCTCGTAATTTCCCTGCGCACTCGCCTGCCGTGTCAAAAATAAAAGGCAAACCGCCGGCAGCAGGAGAATGAAAATGTGGGAATGATTGCGAATGATCTTCACGCCTTCAAGCATACCGAAACACCATCATGAATCCCCGATCCATATGATCCTGTTGATGACAATGAAATAGCGTCCTCCCCGGATGATCTGCCACGAATTCCACCTCCGCCGTCGTCCGCGCCGGAACCAGCACCACGTCCTTCTTCAGCCCCGCAATCTCCGCGCTCCCGTCCACCTGCCGAATCTCAAACGTGTGCCGATGCAGGTGCATGGGGTGATCGTCCATGCTGAGGTTCTTCATAACCAACCGGTAATGTTGGCCGGCCTTCAGAATCGGCTCATCCGTGTGCGGATACGATTTGCCGTTAATCCTCCACTCCTCTTCGCTCCCGTGTCCCTGAAACTTCGCGTCGAATGCCAATTCCATGCGGACAACATCTCCCTCCACCGGCAATTTCTCCCCCGTCTTCGCGAACTGCCGATAGCTCCAGGTCAGACTTTCCGGCTGAGTCCATAACGCCTTTCCTGTAGGTCCAGCATATTCAACCACAATCCCCATGCCTGCGCTCTGCACATGCTTCCTCACCTCGCCCAGCACCCACACTCCAGGATTGTTCATGGTCACCATCGCTGAAACCCGCTCCGCCGGCGCCAGACGAAGCATCCCCACAGTCCGTGCCTCCGGAATCGCATTCCCATCCAGCGCGATCACCTCAAAGCTATGCCCAGCGAGCGCAATCCAATGCACCTCCGTCGGGCTCGAGTTCAGCACATGCATCCTCACCCGCTCGCCCTGCTTCACGCGCACCGGCTCGCCAAACCCAAGCGCCTTCCCGTTGATCGTTGAGACGTCGTAAACCGGGCTCATGAACCCGTCATCGCCCCCCTGGAAATGCCCGCCCCAGTCATGCAGCCCAAGAAATACCTCGCGGTCATACCGTCCCGGATCGTCGCGTCCCTCCACCAGCAGAAAGCCATGAAGCCCGCTGAACTGCCCTTTGCTCAGGTCTTTCCCCGCAAATGTGTGCGTGTGATACCAGCGAAATCCAGTCGGTTCCGGCGTCATCGTATAGCGCACCGACGCCCCCGGCGCAATCATCGGCGTCCCCTCTTCCATCGCGCCGTCAATCTCCGGGGGAAGAAAGAGTCCATGCCAGTGCAGCACCTCCGCATTGCTCGTCCCATTGCGTATCTCCACCGTCTGCGTCTGGCCTTCGCGCATCCGGAGCAGCGGCCCAGGAACCTGTCCGTTGTAAGCAACGGTTCGAACCGCATGCTTCGGCGATGCCTCCAGCGTGTACGGCGCAATCTCCAGCACCACATCCGCAGCAGCCGCGGCCCCAGGCAACAGCAAAGAGCCTGCTGCCAGACCCGATAGCTGCCCAAACCGCCTGCGACTGATCATGGATTAGCCTCACCCATTGGATTATCACAACCACCCCGCGCATTAGGGTCAATTCTGTAAGGCTTTGTATCAGGGCATGACTTCAGTCGTGCCGATAAAGCCCATAAAAGGAACCTCGGGCTTTAGCCCCTGCAAAACAATGGGTCGGATATAACTCTCAAACAACAGCTTTTCCGAAACCTGCTTGGCCTCCTCGGATCCGCACTTCAAGCTCACCCGCCACCCAACCAGAAAGACCCCTGCCATCAACACTTGAGATGCGAATGCCGCGTTTCTCGCCGCATCGCTCAGCTCCCAGACGCCTCCAATGATTGCGCGCTATAATTCCGCTCAATCGCTCTCATGGCATTCTTTCTCATCGTTGTCGTCGCAATCGCAGTATTTGTGATCTGGCGCAACACCCAGGACACAGCTGAGAAGTTGCGCAGCGAAATCGAGAGCCTGCAGCGCGATGTCGGATTTCTCCGCGACCGCCTTGCTGCCCTCGCCAAGCCGCCCGCTCTGAGCCCGGCACCAGAGTCCGTAGCACCCGAGCCACAGCCGCAGCCAGCCGTTGCCCCTCCCGCGCCGCCGCCTCAAGCCGCACAACATCCACCGCCCCCGCCAATCCAACCTCTACGCCAGCCTCCGACTCCACCACCATTTGCCTGGCCGCCCATCCTACCAACCGCACCCCCGCCCCCAATCCCGAAACCTATATTCACGCCCCCACCGCCCACCCAGCCACCTTCTCAATCCGAAAACCGCGCAATCTCTCCGAGCCTCGAAGAACGCCTCGGCGCAAACTGGCTCAACAAGCTCGGCATCGCCATCCTTGTCATCGGCGTCGCATTCTTCCTCGCATATGAGTTGCAAACCTGGGGTCCGGTCGGCAAAGTCCTATGCGGCTATGCCGTCGGCCTGGCGCTCCTCGCCGGCGGTGTGTGGCTCGAACGCAAAGCCACCTACCGCATCTTTGCCCGTGGCGGCATCGGCGGTGGCTGGGCCCTCACCTTCTTCACAACTTACGCCTTGCACCATATCTCCGCTGCGCGAGTGGTCGATTCGCTGATTCTCGACCTGGTCCTGATGTTGCTTGTGGCCGCGGGCATGGTGGCGCACTCTCTGCGCTATAACTCGCAGACCGTTACCGGCCTCGCCTTCGGCCTGGGCTTCGGCACCCTGCTCACCAGCCATCTTGAAACACAAGGCAGCACCGTAGTCTTCAGCCTCACAGCAAGCGTTGTCTTGGCGGTCGCACTGGTGATTGTCACCACCCTGCGCCATTGGGACTGGCTGGAACTGGCCGGCCTGATCACCGTCTACCTCAGCCATCTCGTCTGGCTCACGCGGGTGCTTCCCGATGATCATGCGGCCTTCACTCAGTTCTGGCCATCGACCGCGCTGATCCTGATTTACTGGCTCATCTTTCGCCTCGCTTACATCTTCCGGACGCCGCTCAATCAGAGCGAAGAAAACATCTCCAGCCTTTCCGCCGTTTTTAATTCCATCGGCGTCCTCGGCCTGCTGAAATACCAATCGGCGCATCCGGAATGGGCATTCTGGGCGCTCATCAGTTTGGGTGTCATCGAAATGGCGCTCGCCTTCGTGGTCCGCGAACGGCGTCGCCAGGCCTTTGTCGTCCTATCCACCATCGCCACCGTCCTCCTCATCTCCGCGGTTCCCTTCAAGTTTCACGGAGTCACCTGGCCTGTCCTGTGGCTCATCCAGGCACAGGTCCTCGCCATCGCCGGACTCCGCCTCAACGAGCCCGTCTTCCGCCGGCTTGGCCTGATCGCCGGCCTCATCACCGGCGGCGTGCTCGCCTTCAAAGACGTTTTGCCGCTGCTCATCTCTCGGCTCTTCTCCACCGATTCCGACCCGCATGCATCGCTGATCACCGCGCTCGTGCTGGCCGCCACGCTCTATTGGATTCATGCCGAGATGTATCCGCGCCGCTGGCCCCGCATCGTCGAAGGCAATCGCGAAGCCCTGGCTCTCAGCATCATCAGCTGGCTCGGTGCAGGCGCAGCCGCCACGGCCCTTTGGGTTGCCGTGCCCAGCCCGTGGCTCCCGGATGTCTGGCTCGCCCTGGTGCTTTTCCTGGCTTTCGTTGCCCACCGCTTCAACGCAATCCGCCTCGCTCTCCAAGCCGACGTGCTGGCCCTGGGCACTGCCGCGCTCTTGCTCTTCGCCCACATTGGCCCGATTGCGATACTTCGGCTCAATCAGCCCGACCTCAGCCGCCACACGCCTGAAACAGCCGTCCTCGCCCTCGCCGCCCTCGCCTTCTGGCTCCGGTCTGAACTCTTTCCCCGCGTTCTACCGCATCTCAGCCCCACTCCGCCGTCTGCGTTCGATCCGGCCGGTTGGCAGTCGGCCATGCTCCCGGCCCTCAGCTTCATCGGCGCCGGCATAGGCGCTGCAGCACTATGGGCGGTCCTCCCCTCGCCATGGATCATCGTCGGTTGGCTGGCTCTGGTCTTGCTGTTGGGCCTTTTCGCAGATTGGATCACCGCACAAACCCTCGCCCTCCAGGCCGACACGCTGGCCCTCATCTCCATCGCCGGCCTCTGCTTCTGGGACCTTTCGACTCAAGGTTGGTGGGACCACAAAGCCCCCCTCATTGCCGCCGTCGTTCTCCTCTACGCCGGAATGCGCCGCAAGACCGTGCTCATCGGTTCGCCCAATTATGTAGCTCCCGCATACTCCTGGGCCGCCACGTTGTCCCTCGCCTTTGTGGCCACCGTCCTCTCATCCGATGAGCTCATCGGCCCCGCCTGGGCGGTGCTTGGCCTCGCCCTCTTTGAAGTCGGAAGATTCACCCGCAAAGGCTTTCTCCGCTGGCAGGGATACTTCCTCGTATCCGTCGCGTTCCTCCGTTTCCTCGCCACCGAACTCTTCTTCCCAGACCGCGCCGCCCCCATCAGGCTCTCCGCCAATGGACTGCTCGAAGGTTACCCGTTCAGCCCGATCTACTCACTCCTTCTCGAAGTTCTCATCCTCGCCACTGTCGGTTATCTCCTCTTCGAACGCACCCGCTCCCGTGATCGCTGCACTCGCACAGAGCACATCGTCGGCCTCTCTCTTGACGCCCTCGGCACCCTGTCCATCGTTCTCTGGTTTGCCTATCGTTTTCCATCCACCTGGGTCCCAGTCCCCGGCGGCGAAACCTGGGTCACCGCCATCTGGGCCGCCATGGCATCAGCGCTCCTCGCGCTCGCCTGGCTCCTGCGCCGCAAAACCTTCCTCGTCCAGGCCATCATCCTCGCCATCGCCGCCATCGCCCGCGGCATTTTCCTTGATCTCTTCGCCGACAACCCCGGCGACTTCTGGCACGGCCCGCTCTTTCACCTCGCTGTAGCCGCCATCCTCCTTCTCGCCGCGCTCCCCTTCGCCTTTCTCCTCCGCAAACAAGACCGCTTCGGCCCATCGTCCATCACGCTGCCGCCCGACCTCGACATGGTCACCCGCCATCCCGAGCAATCCTTCTTCTTCTGCGCCTTCCTATTGGAAGTCCTCGCCCTCGCCTTCAAACTCAGCTCCGGCCGCATCACCATTGCCTGGAGCCTCCTCGGCCTCGGCGTCTTCCTCTTCGCCCTCCTCGTCGGCGAACGCAGCTTCCGCCTCGCCGGCCTCGGCCTGCTCCTCATCAGCGTCGCAAAAATCATCCTCATGGACGTCTGGAAGCTCTCCCCGATCGATCGTTACATCACCCTCATCGTCCTCGGACTCGCCCTCCTCACCGTCTCCTTCCTCTACACCCGCTTCGCCACCGTCATCCGCAGGCTCTTCTAAGCCATCCCCAGAGCACAGTCATCCTGAGCGAACGGGGCCCCAGGCGTTCTTCAGCCCGGGGGTGGTGAGTCGAAGGATCTGCTGTTGTTCTCTGCGATTTCTGCTACGAATCTCGGAGGTGCCCCAGGAGTCATCCCCCGAATAAACTCCTCTCGTCCCTTTTGTTAGCGTTACATTACAATCAGCACCACGGGGTTCGCCTGACGTCTATGACCACCACCGCTTCCCCCTTGCCCTCAGGCGCACCGCCCCTCTTCGAAGAACCGCAACGCAGCACGCGCGGCTTCTGGGCCCTCATCGTCACCCAGTTCCAGGGCGCATTCAGCGATAACGTGCTCCGTTATCTGCTGCTCTCCATCATCGTCGGCATGGGCCTCGGCAAGGATCAGCGCGAGAGCTTCGTCTCCATGGCAACGCTGCTTTTCTCTGTCCCCTTCGTGCTTTTCAGCATGACCGGCGGCTGGCTCGCAGACCGGTTCAGCAAGCGCCAGGTCACCATCCTTACCAAGGGCATGGAGATCGGTTCCATGCTGGTTGCCCTTGCCGGCCTGGCCACACACCGCCTGCCCGTCTCTCTCGTTGCGCTGACTCTGGTGGCCACCCAGGCCGCGCTCTTTGGCCCTTCCAAGTACGGTCTGCTCCCCGAACTGCTCCCCGCCAAGCGCCTCTCCTGGGGCAACGGCGTCATCGAGCTTGGAACATTTCTGGCCATCATCCTCGGCACTGTCTCCGGCACAGCGCTCGCCGAACACTTCCAGGGGCGCGAAGTTTCCGTGGGCTACATTCTTCTCGCACTCTCAGCGTTTGGCCTCGCCACCAGCTTCGGCATCGAGCGCGTCCCCATTGCCGCCCCCGGCAAGAAATTTCGATTCAACGCCTTCGGCGACCTCTGGCATCAGATCACGCTGATGCGCAGCGATCCGCCGCTCTTTCTTGCCGTCGTAGGCAACACCTATTTCTGGTTCCTCGGCTCGCTGTTGTCGCTGACGGTTTTTGTCTATGGACCCGATGTCTTGCACGTTGGCCCATCCAAAACCGGCATGCTCAGCGCTGCAATGGCCATCGGCATCGGCATCGGCAGCCTGGCCGCCGGATACGTCAGCGGCAACAAGATCGAGTACGGCCTCATTCCCTTCGGCTCCATCGGCATGACCGTCACCGGCCTGTTCCTCGGCGGCCTCCATCACGGAATCATCGGTTCCGCGGTGCTGCTCAGCCTGCTCGGATTCTGGGCCGGCTTTTATGCCGTGCCCGTCAACGCTCTCATCCAGCATCGCCCCAGGGAAGAAGACAAGGGCGGCATCATCGCCGCGTCAAACCTGCTGTCGTTCGTCGGAATCACGCTCTCTTCCGGCGTCTATTACGTCTTCACCAAGTACATCCATCTCGATCCCCGCGGAGTCATCGTCGCCGCCTCGTTCATCACCGCCGCGGGAACCGTGTATGTGCTCATCCTGCTGCCCGAGTGGTTCGGCCGCCTGATCCTCTTCTTCCTTACGCACACCATCTATCGCGTTAAAGTCCTCGGCCGTGACAACCTGCCCGAACGGTCCGGCGCTCTGCTGGTTTGCAACCACATGTCCTTCGTCGATGCTGCCCTGCTCATCGCCTCCACCGACCGTCCCATCCGCTTCCTCATGTACAAGGGCATCTACGAGCACAAGTTCGTCAAGCCCTTCGCAAAGATGATGAAGGCCATCCCCATCTCCAGCGAGCAGCGCCCCCGCGACATGATCCGCTCCCTGCACATCGCCAGCGAAGCCTTGCGCAACGACGAAATCGTCTGTATCTTCGCCGAAGGCCAAATCACTCGCACCGGCCAGATGCTCCCCTTCCGCCGCGGCCTCGAACGCATCATGAAAGGCGTCGATGTCCCCATCATCCCCGTCAATCTCGATGGTGTATGGGGCAGCATCTTCAGCTTCGAACGCGGCCGATTCCTCTGGAAAGTCCCGCGCCGCATCCCCTATCCGGTCACCGTCAGCTTCGGCGCGCAGATGCCGCCCACATCCACCGCCATCGAGGTCCGCAGCGCCGTGCAGGAACTGCACGCCGCAGCCTTCCAGCGTCGCAAACGCCGCATGAGGATGCTCGATCGTGCCTTCATCCGCACCGCCCGCCGTCACCCGCTCCGCTTCATGATGGCCGACGGCCGCACGCCGAGAGTCTCCTTTGCGTCCGCGCTCACCAAGACCATGTACATCGCCCGCCGTCTCCGCAGCCAGGTCGGCGAGCAGCGCATGGTGGGCATGCTGCTTCCTCCATCCGTCGGCGGCGCACTCGCCAACTACGCCCTCATGCTCCTCGGCCGCATCGCTGTCAATCTCAACTACACCTCCTCCAGCGAAGTCATCGCATCCTGCGCCGCCCAGTGCGGCGTCGATGTCGTCATCACCTCCAAGGCATTCGTCGAGCGTTTCCCAAATCTCGTCATCCCCGGCCGCACCCTCTTTCTTGAAGACGCACTTGCCGCGCCGCGCCTCACAGAAAAACTGCGAGCCATGGCCTTCGCCTGGCTCATCCCCGCTTTCCTGCTCCGCAAGGCACTCGGCGCGCTGCCCGGCGAACTCGTTCCTCCCCCGCCAGGCAGGCGCAAACCCTTCGCCGTGGATCAGCTCGCGACCGTCATCTTCTCCAGCGGCAGCACCGGCGATCCCAAGGGCGTAATGCTCACCCACTTCAATATCATGTCCAACATCCAGCAGGTGTCGCAGGTCTTCATGCTCGATGGGCACGACAAGATCCTAGGCATCCTGCCCTTCTTCCACTCCTTCGGCTTCATGGCCGCGCTCTGGCTGCCGGCTGCCAACGGCGTCGGAGTCGTCTATCATCCCAATCCGCTCGACGCGCAGGTCATCGGCGAGCTGGTTGAGAAATACCGCGTCACCTTCATGATTGCCACCCCGACTTTTCTCCAGGGCTACATGCGTCGTTGCACCCCCGAGAGTTTCGGCAGTCTGCAGTTCGTCCTCGTCGGCGCGGAGAAGCTTCCCGAGCGTCTCGCTCTCGCCTTCGAAGACACCTTCGGAATTCGCCCCCTCGAAGGCTACGGCTGCACCGAGTGTTCTCCTGTAGTCACCGTGAATGGCCGCGACTTCCGCGCCCCCGGTTTCCGCCAGGTCGGTGGCCGCCGCGGCAAAATCGGCCACCCGCTACCCGGCGTCTCCGTCAAAGTCGTTGACCTCGACACCGGCCTGCCCGTCCCTCCCGGAACCGCAGGCATGCTCCTCGTCAAAGGTCCCAATGTAATGCGCGGCTATCTCGGCAAGCGTGAAAAAACCGCTGAGGTCCTGCACGATGGCTGGTACACCACCGGCGACGTTGCGCTCATGGAAGAGGACGGCTTCCTCACCATCACCGATCGCCTCTCGCGCTTCAGCAAAATCGGAGGCGAGATGGTTCCCCACATCAAGATCGAAGACAAGCTCCACGACCTCGCAGGCATCACCGAGCAGGTCTTCGCCGTCACCGCTCTTCCCGATGAAAAGAAGGGCGAGCGGATCGTCGTCATCACCACGCTTTCCGATGCAAAGCTCGCTCCAGTACTCGAAAAGCTGCCCGGCTCCGATCTCCCCGCGCTATGGAAGCCAAGAGCCAACCAGTTTTTCCATGTCGATGCCATCCCCGTGCTTGGCACCGGAAAAATCGACCTCCGCGGCGTCAAACTCCTGGCCGCCACCCTGGCCCAGCCCACCGAAGCCTAGCGTCGTGACTCTATCCGCGTTCCATCTGGGTGCCCACGGTCCCTCGCCTTTGGGGACCGTGGAGAGAGTCTCTCCGACAGTCACCGTGACAACCATCACCGGTAACCCAGACCCAACCCGCTAATCTCCTCCATAGAACTATGCTGGCCATCTTCCAAGCTCCATACGTCAGCTCCTCCAGGGACGGCCACATTGCATCAGCCCGCACCCATCCTCGACGCACCTCCACCCGAGCGTGATCAACGCGAAGTCCGCGACGCCTACTTCGCCATGCGCCTCTCCCTGGCATTCGGCGTCCTCATGCTCCTCGGCAAAACCACCGCCTGGTTCCTCACCCACTCCACCGCCATCTTTTCTGACGCCGCGGAATCCGTAATCCACGTCATCGCCGTCGGTTTCGCCAGCTTCAGCCTGCGCCTCAGCCTCAAGCCGGCCTCGGGCCATTTCCTTTATGGCTACGAGCGCATCTCCTTCTTCTCCGCCGGATTTGAAGGCGCCCTCATCATCGTCGCCGCCATCGCCATCCTCGTTGAATCCATACGCGAGTGGATCTTCGGCCTCCAGCTCCAGCACCTCAGCTACGGCGTCGTCATCATCCTCATCGCCGGCATCCTCAACGGCGGCCTCGGCTACTACCTCATCCGCACCGGCAAGCGCACCAACTCCATCATCCTTGAAGCCGACGGCAAGCATGTCCTCACCGACAGCCTGACTAGCTTTGGCGTCGTCGCCGGCCTCGGCCTGGTCATGCTCACCCACTGGAAGCCTTTTGACCCGCTCGTCGCCATCGCCGTCGCCATCAACATCCTTTGGTCCGGCGGACGGCTCGTCTGGCGCTCCGCCATCGGCCTGCTCGACTACTCCGACCCCGAAGCCGGCAAAAAAATCCGCGAGCGCCTGGACTCCATCTGCACCGAGCTCAACATCCAGTACCACGGCGTACGGTTCCGCACCACCGGCTACCGCCAGATCATCGAGGTCCACCTGCTCTTCCCCGATCTGACCTCCGTCAGCGAAGCCCACGCCCTGGCCACAACTCTCGAAGAGCGCCTCCCCGCCGAACTAGGAATGCCCGCCGAAGTCATCACCCACCTCGAATCCCAGGGCGACCACGAAATGGTCCACCACCGCGGCCACTATACCGGCAAACCCGAATAACCCCGCCCACCCAATCTGCGGAAGAACTCAATTCAAGACATGGTTTTGAAAGGGCACGACTTCGGTCGTGCCAATCAAGCCAATGAAATTTGAGCGCTTTACAGGCTGCGGAAAAACTCATTCGGGCGGTAGGCCGGGGATTCATCCCCGGCACAAAATCAATAAAATTGACATCGGCTTTAGCCGCTGAGGTTTGCTTTCTGCATGTTTCTCTGCAAATCCGAGTTTTCCGCCGCCGTTTAGCCCCTGCCAGACTTCTATCGCCAATTCGATGGTCGAAGGCCCTTTTTTCCGCAGCATTTTTTAGCCCCTGCAAAACTTTCGGTCAATTCTCGCTCTTATACAGCCTTTTCCCGAAGCCTGTTTAGCCGCCATTTCTCACAGGGGAACGATTTGATGTTGGGTGGTGGTCTCAAGCCTGCGGGACGGGCCATCAACCGTCTTGAAATCGTTTTGGCGAGATGTTCGGCAAGTGTGGCGAGTCTCATCGCAGTTCGAGGTTGGATTTGAGGCATAGCTCCGCCACGCCGGTTCCTGGGTTTGTGTGGAAAAGCTGTTCGGCTGCGGTGGAGACGGTGAGCATCGCAGCGCGTCGAAGGCCTTGGCGTAAATCTGCTTCCACGGATAGGTGGAGCTGAGCTCCAGCCACACGCGCCGGGCGCTGATGCGTACCAGGGCGCCGATCTTGAACAGCTTGAGCCGGATCGTATCCACCTGCGCTTCGGCCCACTCGGTGCCCTTCAGCGCCAACTCCTCAAAAATGACCTGTTTTCATGAAAAACAGCCACTTTCCGCCCGAAATCGATTGAAAATGAGATGTTTTAGCGTGGTTCCTGGCCAGGTTCAGAGCCGAATCCTTTCCGCGGAAGGTCAGAGCCCCTCGTGGAAATCCTCAATCACTTTTTCAGTAATCACCCGCCGTTGCACCGGGGAGGAAAGCACTGTCGAAGTCGAAGTCGTCCCGTAATGCCCCAGCCGGTCCAGAAACCGCTCCAGATGCTCCACGGAGACAACCCGCGCCTTCATGATGAAGGAGTCTGACCCGGTCACGCGGTGGCACTCCAGGATCTCCATCCACTTGTTCACCTGCGTCTGAAATGTGCGCACCGTCGACTCTGGACCGCCAATCGACAGCCGCACATAGATGAGAATTGGCATGCCCAGCCGCTCGAGGTCGATATCCGCGTGGAAACCGCGAATCACCCCGAGCTTCTCCAACCGGTAAACCCGCTCCGCAACCGCCGGCGTCGTCAGGCCCACCCGTCGACCCAATTCCGCCCACGAGAGCCGCGCATCCTGCTGTAATTCTTCAACAATCTTCCAGGAAATGAGGTCCAGATCCGCCGGGTCGTAGCGCGGTCTGTTTCGACTCGTAGACATGCCCCCACCCTTTCAATATGACCCTTCAATTCAAAGGACATTACCACTTTTTTCTTACGAAAGTAAATCCAATTCAGCTCGTGATCTGCCGAATCGGATTGTCAGTTGTCCCAATCGGGTGCGATACTTCCCGTCGTCACACCACGGAGCTTCCCCATGGCTCGGTTTCAATATTTGTCCGGCTTTGGCAACGAGTTTGCCACCGAGGCCCAACCCGGCGCACTGCCGCAAGGCCAAAACGCCCCACAGCGCGCCCCGCTCGGGTTGTATACCGAGCAAATCAGCGGAACCGCTTTCACCGCCACGCGGCATCTGAATCGCCGCACCTGGAGCTACCGCATCCGCCCCTCGGTGATGCATGAGCCTTATCGCGATTTCGCCCAGACCACCCTGATGCGCAGCGCCCCGTTCAACGAAATGCCGACCCCGCCCAACCAGATGCGTTGGAACCCGCTCCCCATGCCAACTGAGCCAACCGATTTTGTGGAAGGCATCGTCACCCTCGGCGGCAACGGCGATCCGTCGATGCAGGACGGCGTCGGGATTCACCTATACGTTGCCAACAAGCCGATGCTGGAACGCTTCTTCTACAACGCTGACGGCGAAATGCTGATTCTGCCCCAACAGGGCCGACTGCTGCTGCGCACGGAGCTTGGGATTCTGGAAGTCGCGCCCAGTGAACTTGCTGTCATTCCGCGCGGCATCAAGTTTCGCGTCGAACTGCCGGATGGACAGGCCCGCGGCTACATCTGCGAAAACTACGGGCAGACTTTCCGACTCCCCGATCTCGGCCCCATCGGTGCAAACGGCCTGGCCAACTCCCGCGACTTTGTCACTCCCGTTGCGGCCTATGAGGATCGCGAAGGCAAATTCGAAGTGATCTCGAAGTTCCTTGGGCGGCTGTGGAGCGCGGAGATTGACCACTCGCCGCTCGATGTGGTGGCCTGGCACGGAAACTATGCGCCCTACAAGTACGACATGGCCCGCTTCAACTGCATCAATACCGTCAGTTTCGACCACCCCGACCCGTCGATCTTCACAGTGCTCACCGCGCCCTCTGGCCTGTCGGGCACTGCCAACGTCGACTTCGTCATCTTCCCGCCACGCTGGATGGTGGCCGAGCACACCTTCCGTCCACCCTGGTTCCACCGCAACATGATGAATGAGTTCATGGGCCTGATCCTCGGGAAGTACGATGCCAAAGCGGAGGGCTTCGTCCCTGGCGGCGCCAGTCTGCACAACTGCATGTCCGGCCACGGACCCGACGCCGAGACGTTTGAGCGCGCCAGCAAAGCCGAGTTGAAGCCACAATACATCGACGGCACCCTGGCTTTCATGTTCGAGACGCGGCTGCCGGTCCGACCCACCCGCTATGCGCTGGAAGAAAAAACCCTCCAGCATGAGTACTATGAGTGCTGGCAAAGCCTGAAGAAGAATTTTGTTGGTTAATCCCTCTCACGCCGAATTCGAAGCCGAATGGCGCCGCACCAGCTGGGTCGAATCGGCCGACGACCCTGCATGCGGATTCCCACTGCAAAGCCTGCCCTACTGCATCTTTTCGAGAAATGATGGCCGCTCACGGCCCGGCGTCGGAATTGGCATTCGGATTCTGGATCTGCGCTGGTTAAGTGGCGCAGGTTTTCTCGTAGGTCTTCCGGCCACAATACACGCCGCCTGCCAGGCTTCCACGCTCAATTCGCTTATCGGCTGCGGTTCTGAGGCACACGCCGCTCTGCGCTGCCGCCTGATGGACTTGCTGGATTCCAGCATCGATCGAGCGACGCGCGAAGCCGTCCGTGAATCGCTTGAGCCGATGGAATCCGCCACACTTCACAAACCCGTAGAACCCCCCAACTACACTGACTTTTACGCCTCCATCCATCACGCGACTCGCATAGGCCGGCTGTTCCGCCCGGAAAACCCTCTACTTCCCAACTATGTCCATGTCCCGATCGGCTACCATGGACGCGCGTCCTCGATTGTTGGCAGTGGAACCCCGATTCGCCGCCCGAGCGGCCAGTCCAAACCTTCGGCTTCCCCTGTTGCCACTGATTCGAGCCCAACCCCTCAATTCGGTCCCAGCAGATTCCTCGACTACGAGCTGGAGGTGGGTGTGTACATCGGCGAAGGCAACGCGCTTGGCGAACCCATCCCCATTCGGCAGGCCGGCGAACACATCTTCGGCTTCTCGCTGCTCAACGACTGGTCCGCGCGCGACATTCAGTCCTGGGAGAATCAGCCGCTTGGGCCGTTTCTCGGCAAGAGCTTCGCCACCAGTGTCTCTCCGTGGGTGGTGCCAAATGCCGCGCTCGCCCCGTTTCGCGTCCCAGCTAAGCTGAGGCCGTCAGGCGATCCGGAGCCGCTGCCTTATCTCTGGGATGCCGTCGATCAATACGCGGGCGCAATTGACATGACAGTTGAAGCCTATTTGCTGACTCCAGGCATGCGAGGGGCTGGTGAGCCGCCTCACACGCTCAGCCAGGCCAAACTTCGGGAGCTCTGGTGGACCCCCGCACAGCTAATCGCCCACCACACCAGCAACGGCTGCAACCTGGTTCCCGGCGACCTGGTGGCTACCGGCACGATTTCCAACGATGCCGAAGAATCCGCGGGCTGCCTGCTGGAGCTGACCGCGGGTGGCAAAAGGCCCATCGCTCTCCACAACGGAGAAACGCGCACCGCTCTTGAAGACGGCGACGAGGTCATCCTGCGCGGATTTTGCCGGCGGGAAGGCTATCCGGATATCTCGCTTGGGGAGTGCCGCGGCGTGGTAATTCCCTCCTTACCAGAGCATGTATCCTAAATCGGCGCACGGTCGACTGACGTGATGAATTGAATCCCGTCCACCTGTATCTTGTGCAGCCGGGCGTCGTTGGTGAGAAAAAGGTCCATGCCAGCTGTGCCAGCGCATGCTAGCTGCATGGCGTCGGGCGGCCGCACCCTCAGTAATCTCGGTGCCCGTAGCTTAGCGAATTGGCGCGCAGCCGATAGATCGAAAGGCAAAATCACAGCTGCTTGCACCATCGCTTTTTCGTATTGAGTACAGCGTGCCATGTCTCCGAATTCGTAGGGTTTTGCGAGAACTTCTCCAACCGAAAGCGCAGAAGTGAACAGTTGGTCCCCTCGTGCCTCCATCCTGGCCAGGAGGGTTTTCACACCCGTCGAGAAAACGGGGTGCTTCTCAAAGAGATAAATGAACAGGTTTGTGTCCCAAAAGACGCGGCTCATTCCCACTCCTCGCGCAATCTATTGATGTAATCATCGCCGCCTTCTTCGGCCCATAGATTCTTACCCGAACCCTCCAGTCCCAGAAGAGCGGCAAATCTGGAACCAGTCCGGGGTCGGCCTTTGCACCACTCCCTGTGCCACTGGATCAGGGGGCGATACTTCTCCGGAATCTCCGCCGCTGCGGGAATCATCTTTGACCCATCGCGCCTTGGGTCGAACGGGTCGCTTTCGCAATACAGCCTGCGATGGCCCGGCTGTGTTTCGAACAGCATCCGATAGCGGCCCGGGTTCGGCGCCCGATTCGCAACACAATGCATCTGGGCATGGATGTATACCCCGGGGCGAAGTGCTTCAGACATTTTTTCCTTGCGGACCCGCTCCACAATCTCTTCCACCGTGAAGTCTTTCCGGACGGGATTCTCCCGATGGAGGAGGGCCGTCGCAATCCACACCTCGTCGGCAACTTTCAATTCCCGTTCAACCAAAGCATCCATTTCTCATCCTCCACAATTGCGAAAGAGTTCTTACTTTGATACTAAGTATTGTGCTGTTTTACATCGATGTCAAGTTTCACTCGATAGTCACCGTTCCTGTCAATTCTTGGCCCTCTTGCCTCGATCTGCTCGGGTGAGAGCCAGTATGCGGACTGCCTGAAACGCATTCCCTTAGATCCTTAAGCAGAAGCGATGTCTGAGCGCTTGTTCATAAAGTCAGGTGTTGCATTTTTCGCCAAACCAGTCTTCAAAGTCGCTATCTCGCAGGCCTATCCTCATGGTCAGCTGGCAAAGGGAATTACCCCGAAGTTCCTTCCCTTAGCCTGCCAGCCGGAGGTTTCGATGGCATCCCTTGCGCCAAGCACGATCAGTACGAGTCAGGATTTCCTGCCCCTCAAAGGCACGGATCACGTCGAGTTCTACGTGGGCAACGCACGGCAGGCCGCCTACTACTACCGCACTGCGTTCGGCATGAGCCTGGTGGCCTACGCCGGTCCCGAGACCGGCCAGCGCGACCGTGCCTCCTACGTTTTGCAGCAGGGCAAAGTCCGCTTCGTCCTCACCACCTCCCTGCGCCCGGGCTGCCCCATCGCAGAGCACGTCTCCCGCCATGGAGACGGCGTCCGGGTGATCGCGCTTGAAGTGGACGATGCACGCCAGGCGTGGCTCGAAACCACATCCCGCGGTGCGCGCTCCATGGCGGCGCCGGCAGAGACAGCCGACGAATTCGGTCGCGTGACCACAGCCTCGATTGCCGCCTATGGCGACACCATCCACAGCTTTGTTGAGCGCGGCCACTACAACGGCGCATTCCTTCCTGGCTTCCGCGCTGAACCTGCCGACATGGTGGCCCGGCCGACCGGTCTCAAGCATGTCGACCACATGGTGGGAAACGTTGGCTGGCACGCCATGGACGAGTGGGTCGAATTTTACTCCCATGTCATGGGCTTTCAGCTCTATCAGCACTTCGATGAGAAGGACATTTCGACTGAGTATTCGGCGCTGATGTCGAAGGTGATGGCCAACGGAAACGGCTTCGTCAAGTTTCCCATCAACGAGCCGGCGGAAGGCCGCAAGCGCTCCCAGGTGGAAGAATATCTCGACTTCTACCAGGGCCCCGGCGTGCAGCACATTGCTTTGGCGACCGACAAAATCCTGGACACAGTCAGCTGCATGCAGGCCCAGGGCATCGAGTTCCTGACCGTGCCGCACACCTACTACACCGAACTGGCCGGCCGCGTTGGCCCCATCGACGAGCCGATCGAAGAGTTGGAGCGGCTGGGAATTCTGGTTGATCGAGATGACGAGGGCTATATGCTGCAGATCTTCACGCGGCCTGTCGAAGACCGGCCCACATTGTTCTACGAAATCATCCAGCGCAAGGGCAGCCGCAGCTTTGGCAAGGGTAACTTCAAGGCGCTGTTTGAAGCCATCGAACGCGAACAGGCGCTGCGGGGGAACCTTTAATGGCCACAGCCCTTGCTCCTCCCAAACAGGCCCAGCCGAAGGCCGCATCGCAGCTTCCAAAATCCGCGCCGTTCCTGATCGCTCAGGACTATGCCTCCTACACCACCGAGCAGCACGGCGTATGGGCCGAACTGGTGCGCCGCCGCATGCCGCAGCTCGAGCGCCACGCGGCCCAGGAGTATCTGGACGGCTTCGACACACTGTGCCTCCCTTACGACCGCCTGCCCAACCTTGCTGCCGTCTCCGCGAAGCTGGAGCGCCGTACCGCCTGGAACGCCACCCCGGTGAGCGGATTCATGCCCGCTCCCGCTTTCTTTGAGATGCTGGCAGCGCGCCGTTTCCCCACCACAACCTGGCTGCGAAGCCGCAACTCGCTTGAATACACGCCCGAGCCCGACATCTTTCATGATGTCTTCGGCCACGTCCCCATGCACGCCCACACTGTCTTCGCGGACTTCCTTGCCCACTACGGCCAGGTCTGCGCGGGCATCCAGGACGAAGCCATTCTGGAGCGCATCGGCCGCGTATTCTGGTACACCGTCGAGTTTGGGCTTATCCGCCAAAACGGGCAGATCAAGGTCTATGGCAGCGGGCTGATCAGTTCCAACGGGGAATGCTCCAACGTGCTTGAAAGTGGCTGCGAGGTGCGGCCATTCGTTCTGGACGAAGTGCTGCATACGCCCGTCAAGGTGGACCAGATGCACCACCTGCTCTTTGCCATCGAGAGCTTCGACGAAATCTACGAGGCGATGCACACGCTCGAAGCCCGCATCAATCGCGGCTCGCGCCTGGACCATTGACCGAAACCGCGGCATTGGCCTCTTTCCCGGCAATTCATGAATCCAATGGGTTGAACATGTCCAAGGGTGATTTGCGCGCATCTCAGGCTGATGTTCCGCGCAATTCAGCGTTCCCCGCTGCCTGTGCAATCCAATCCATGGTATAGTCTTCGAGTTTTCAGGAACGGTGGAATGGCGGAAGATTTGAAGTTTGACAACAGCCTGCAATCGAAGCTCGATGTTGAGTCGCCGCGCTCAAGGGCCAACCGGGGTGCGCTCACCGCCCTCATGGCGGCGATGCGGGCTGAGGAAGACACGATCCGTCTGGGAGGTGGCGCGAAGGCCATGGAGGCGCAGCATGCCAAGGGCCGCTTGACTGTTCGAGAACGGCTCCGGCTTTTGCTTGACGAAGGAACCGAGCTTCTTGAACTCGGCCTCTGGGCTGCGTACGGCATGTATTCGGAATACGGCGGCGCGCCAGGCGCTGGTGTCGTGACTGGCCTTGGCCGGGTGGCTGGCCGCCTGTGCATGATCATCGCCAGCGACGCCACGGTCAAAGCCGGTGCGTTTTTCCCGATGACGGCCAAGAAGGTGTTACGTGCCCAGAACATCGCCCTCGAAAACCGCGTTCCCACCCTGTATCTTGTCGACTCATCCGGCATTTTCCTGCCCCTGCAGGAGGATGTCTTCCCGGATACGGACGATTTTGGCCGGGTCTTCCGCAACAACGCGGTCATGAGTTCGCTGGGCATTCCGCAAATCACAGCAATCATGGGAATGTGCGTGGCAGGCGGCGCGTATCTCCCGGTGATGACAGACACAGTCCTGATGACGGAAGGCTCAGGACTCTTTCTTGCGGGCCCGTCGCTGGTTCAGGCGGCTATCGGCCAAAAGACCGACCCTGAAGAGTTGGGCGGCGCGTCCATGCACGCCGAGATCTCCGGCACCGTCGACTTCAAGGAGCCCAACGATCACCTGTGCGTCGCGCGCATGCGTTCGTTGGTCGGCAAGATGGGCGAGAAGCATTGCGCCCCTGAAGTCTTCAGCGCGCAGCCATTCGACACTCAGCGCGATGTGCCCAAATTCCCCGCCGAAGACCTCTACGCGCTGCTCAATCCCGCGCCCGGCGCAAGCAATGTCTACGACATGCACGAAGTCATTGCCCGGATCGTCGATCGAAGCGAGTTCGATGAGTACAAGGCCGACTTCGGCCGTACGGTCCTTTGTGGATATGCGCGCATCGGCGGTCGCGCCGTGGGCATTGTGGCCAACCAGAAGATCAATCAGAATCAAACCGTCGCCATGGGCCCCGCGGCCGGCATGCAGCGCATTGAAGTTGGCGGCGTCATCTATACCGAGAGCGCGCAGAAAGCCGCCCGCTTCATCATGGATTGCAATCAGAACCTCATCCCGTTGATCTTCCTGCATGATGTGAACGGATTCATGGTGGGCAAGGACGCCGAGTGGTCGGGAATTATTCGCGCCGGTGCAAAGATGGTCTCGGCCGTCAGCACCAGCGTCGTGCCAAAGATCTCCGTAATCATTGGCGGCAGCTTCGGCGCAGGCCACTATGCGATGTGCGGCAAGGCCTACGACCCGCGCTTCCTCTTCGCATGGCCCACCGCGCGCTACGCCGTGATGAGCGGCGCATCGGCAGCTAGCACTCTTGCTGAGGTCCGCGCCAAGCAGCTTGAGCGCGGCGGAAAAACCCTTTCAGATGCGGAGCGCAAAGCCATCTACGACGAGATCAAGGCCACATACGACGCACAGGCCGATCCGCGATACGGAGCAGCCCGCCTGTGGATCGACGCAATCATCGATCCGGCAAAAACGCGCGATGTGCTCATCACTGCGCTCACCGCCTGCGCACTCAATCAAGATGTTCCTCATTTCAATCCCGGAATCCTGCAGACCTAAACCTTTCCATAGGAGTCCCCATGATCAACGTTGCACTCGAACCCGTTTCAAGCCTCTATCCGTTCGTTCTGACGGAAGACCAGGAGCATCTCCGCCGCGAGATTCGCGACTTTGCCGCGCGCGAGATTGCTCCGCACATGATGACCTGGGATGAGGCCGGCGAATTCCCTCTCGCGACCATCAAGAAGCTCGGCGCCATGGGCCTGCTCGGCGTCATCTTCCCTCCCGAGTACGGTGGCGCGGGGCTGGGCTATGTTGACTATGTGCTGGCCATCGAAGAGCTCTCCGCGGTTGACGGCTCGATCGGCATCACCGTTGCCGCACATAATTCTCTCGGCACCAATCACATTTTTCTCGCAGGCAACGAAGAGCAAAAGAAAAAATATGTACCGCCGCTCGCGTCAGGGAAATGGCTGGCCGCGTGGGCGCTCACGGAACCCGGCTCAGGCTCCGATGCCAGCGCGGCCCGAACCACCGCGGTGAAAAAGGGCGACCGATATGTGCTCAACGGCACCAAGACCTTCATCACCAATGGCCATTATGCCGACGTTGCGGTGGTCATCGCCGTAACCGACAAGAGCAAAGGCACGCACGGACTTTCCGCATTTCTGGTTGAGAAAAACACGCCGGGATTCCGCCCCGGAAAGAAAGAAAACAAGCTGGGACTGCGCGCGAGCGATACGAGCGAGCTCATTTTCGAGGACTGCGAGATTCCCGAAGAGAACCTGCTCGGCGTGGAAGGCGAAGGCTTTGTCGACGCTATGCGCGTTCTCGATGGGGGACGCATCTCGATCGCCGCTCTTTCTCTTGGCATTGGCCGCGGCGCGCTCGATGCGGCATTGAAATACGTGAAAGAGCGTCGCCAGTTTGGCAAAGCTATCGCCGAGTTCCAGGGCATTCAGTGGAAGCTGGCCGACATGGCGACCGAACTCGATGCTGCGCGGCTTCTTACCCAGCGCGCCGCCGTACTCAAAGATGCGGGACGCAAGGTGACACGCGAATCCTCAATGGCCAAGCTCTTTGCCAGCGAAGTGGCCGTGCGCATTTGCAATGAGGCTGTGCAGCTGTTCGGTGGCTACGGCTTTATCAAAGACTATCCCGCGGAGAAGTACTATCGCGATGTCAAGCTCTGCACAATCGGTGAGGGCACAAGCGAAATCCAGCGCATGGTCATCGCGCGAGAGATTCTGAAAGTACATCCATCTCGTGGATAAGGCGTCCGCGCAAGTGGACTCCATCAATGAAAGACTTATGAGCGAACCGGTCAAAATCGTTGAGTGTCCGCGCGACGCCTGGCAGGGCATGCAGGTGCAAATCCCCGCGCCGCAGAAGGCGGAATACCTGCGCAAACTCATCGCCGTGGGCTTCACGCACATCGATGCCGTCAGCTTTGTTTCACCGGCCGCGGTCCCGCAAATGGCCGACTCAGAAACAGTGCTAGAAATTGTTGGACCGCAAAAAGATGTGGAACTGATCGGAATCGTTGTGAACGAAAAAGGCGCAGAGCGCGCAATCAAGACCGAAGCGGTTCAAACGCTTGGCTTCCCCTATTCCATCTCTCCCGAATTCCTTCGCCGCAATCAAAACCAGACACCGGAACAATCGCTGCACGCACTGCAGTCGGTCGCAGCGCTTGCTCGCGCCGCCGGGCTCGACGTAGTGGCCTATGTCTCCATGGCATTCGGCAATCCATATGGGGACGAGTGGAGCCTTGACAGGGTCGCTGAAGCATGCAGTCTGCTGATCGAATGCGGCATCAATCAAATCTCATTGGCCGATACCGTGGGCATCGCGACGCCGGCGCAAATCTCAGAGACTGTGGCCGCCGCTTTCGAAGCGCAAGCAGCCGCCGAAATCGGCGTACATCTGCACGCTCGCCCGCAGGATGCCGCCGCGAAGATCCGCGCTGCCTATTATGCGGGTTGCCGGCGTTTTGACGCAGCAATCGGCGGGCTGGGCGGATGCCCCTTTGCGCAGGACGCGCTGGTAGGAAACATCGCCACAGAAACATTGATTACCGAACTAATAAAGCAGGGTGCACAGTTGCCCGCGTTGAAGCCACTCGACGATCTGCTGCGCACCAGCGCGGAGATTGCACGGGAGTTCGTTGCGGCGCGCATTTAATGAACCATGATTGCGAAGAGATTGGAGGATTCGATTGAGCTACACATCCATCCTGGTTGCTGAAGAAGCAAGCATGCAGACAATTACGTTGAATCGCGCCGAGCGCCGCAACGCCATGACTCCGGAGATGCAGCTTGAGTTGACTGCCGCGCTGGAAGAAGCATCCGCCAGCTCCTGCCGAGTGGTCGTCTTCAAAGGTGCGGGGGACGCCTTCTGCTCCGGCCTCGACCTGGCAGCCCTGAAGAGCATGCACGATAAATCCGCTGACGATCATCGCGCCGATGCGGAACGAATCGCCAAGCTCTTTCACACCCTGTACGAGTTTCCCAAGCCAACCATCGCAGCTGTCCATGGCGCTGCGATTGCAGGAGGCACCGGTCTGGCCACGCTTTGCGACTTCACCCTCGCCGTGCCCTCGGCGAAATTCGGCTACACCGAAGCGCGCATAGGCTTTGTGCCCGCACTGGTCTCTGCGTTCCTCGCTCTGCAAATTGGCGACAAGCGTGCTCGCGATCTGTTGCTCACTGGCCGCTTTTTCGATGCAGTCGAGGCTCATCGAATGGGCCTGGTCAACGAAATTGTGTCCGCGGAAGATTTGGACTGCCGCGTTCATTCGCTCGCGCAGCAACTTGTCGCAAACAGCCCCGCCTCGTTAGCCGCCACCAAGCAGTTAATGGCCGCACAAAACAAGACGTGGCTCGATCATGCGATCTCGCTTGCGATGGAAGCCAACGCGCTGGCGCGCGAAACGGCCGACTTTCGCGAAGGCATCGGAGCTTTCCTGGAGAAGCGCAAGCCCGTCTGGTCAACAGGCATTTGACCTGAGCTATTTGACTTCCTGGCTGAAACAAACCTGCGCATCCGTCTGCCGCACCACCTGCTCGCGCGTCACTCCGTCGGCAAGCTCCACCAGTTCAAACCCAGCAGTTGTTACATCCAATACTCCGAGATCGGTAATCACCCGCTGCACCACGCGCGTGCCGGTCAGAGGCAACGTGCATGTGCGGAGCAACTTTGCGCTGCCATCCTGCGCCGTGTGTTCCATGATCACGATTACGCGGCGAACTCCCGAGACAAGGTCCATGGCGCCACCCATGCCCTTGACGCGCTTGCCTGGAATCATCCAGTTGGCCAGGTCCCCGTTCTCCGAAACCTGCATCGCTCCAAGAATCGCAAGATCGATGTGGCCGCCGCGGATCATCGCAAACGAGTCCGCACTTGAAAACGTAGAAGCGCCAGGAACAAATGTCACCGTCTGCTTTCCGGCATTGATCAGGTCGGCGTCAACCTCATCCTCCCGTGGAAACGGTCCCATGCCCAGCAGACCGTTTTCCGACTGCAGAGTGACTGTGATCCCTGAAGGGATATGGTTGGCCACCAGCGTAGGTATCCCGATGCCGAGATTTACATAAAACCCGTTCTTAAGTTCCTTGGCCGCGCGAGCGGCCATCTGGTGTCGAGTCCAGGCCAAGGTTCTACGCCTCCCGCGTGGTTCTTTTTTCGATACGCTTTTCTGCGTTTGGGTTGTGCACAACCCGATGGACGAAAATCCCAGGTGTATGAATTTCGTCGGGGTCAAGCTCACCCGGCTCAACCAGGATCTCCACCTCGGCCACAGTGATCTTTCCGCAGGTGGCCGCGTTGGGATTGAAGTTGCGCGCTGTGCGTCGATAGACGAGGTTGCCCAAACGATCGGCTTTCCAAGCCTTTACCAGCGACAAATCGGCGTAGATTCCACGTTCAAGAATGTAGGTGTGCCCATCGAATTCCTTGTGCTCTTTGCCCTCAGCGACAACAGTACCGACGCCAGTCCGGGTGTAGAAGCCCGGAATCCCCGCGCCTCCTGCACGCATTCGTTCCGCCAGTGTTCCTTGCGGGCAGAACTCAATCTCCAGTTCACCGGAAAGGAACTGCCGTTCAAACTCGTTGTTCTCGCCCACATAACTTGAAATCATCTTCTTGACCTGGCGCGTCTCGAGCAGCATGCCGATGCCCCACTGATCCACGCCCGCATTATTGCTGGCGATCGTCAAGTCGCGGACGCCGGAGTGACGCAGGGCCGCAATCAGCGCATCTGGAACGCCGCACAGGCCAAAGCCTCCTATGGCCAGCAACATTCCGTCCCACACTATGCCCTTGAGCGCAGCCTCAGCATCAGGCCAAAGCTTGGTCAGACTCCGCGCGCTTTCCGAATTGTGCTCCTGCATCCGTTTTCCCCACAGGCTTTCGTGCACCACTATCCTAACCGTTGCCTCGGGTGGTCTGGAACGTACGAGGTCTTTGGAGAGAACTCCCCGATTGCGAATGTCAGCACGATGAGGCCCGGCTTTGGGCATATTCGTGCACGGCAACAATCGTGTTTTCAACCACCTGATTCCGAGAGAATCCGCGACTCAGCTTGGAATGGGGTCTGGCAGAAGGCGCTGAGAGCGCCAGTGGCGATGGTGCAAACTTCAGTAACCTATGCAGTTACTCAGTAGTTATTGGGTTGAATTAACTGGACTTACGCTCTCCACCAGACTAATCTGGATCAGAGCTGGAAGATCGAACTTCCGCTAATTCAATTACCGAAGAGGTTACCAATAATGAAACTAGCCGTCCGCATCGTTGCTCTCTCTGTTGTTTTCGTTGGTGTCGCCGCTGCCTCTGTCGCTTCCCACTCGCCCAGCATGGTCCCCAGCCACCAAGCCGCGACTGCGGGCAATCCCGTCCCCCTGTGTGCACCAGGGTTGCCCACCTGCCCCGGGAAATAGCTCAAAGGTAATGACACAAAAGTGCCATTAGTGTAAACGCAATTTCCATTGTGGTTATAGGGCATCGGCACTATCCTGAGAGAGTTCTTAGGATAGTGAGAGACCCCGAATGTCTTCACAATTGGCAATGACGCTGATGAGCTTGACAGAGTTTCTTCTGTCGGCAGCGCTTGGCTTCCTCTTCTGGAAGAAGGGGCTTCACCGTCGCTTTCCAGCGATGGGGGCCTACTTGGCGTTACGCGTGGCTACCAGCCCAATTCTTTCGGCGCTTCTTTTTGGGCAAACGGGCGGACTGTCCAGTTCGCAGGATTTTGCGCGAACATGCGGACAGGTCTACTACTTCCTGTACTGGGCAGACTATATTGTGAGCGCGGTGTTGCTTTACTTCATTTGCCTGGAGATCTTCCGGTCTGCACTAACCTCTCTGCCTGGCCTCTTGAAGTTCGGAGTTGTGATCTTTCGCTGGGCGGTGCTGGTTTCAGTCATTGTTACCGCCTCATCGATCTCCTTCGCACATCGCGGCCTTATGATTCTGCCCGACATTGGTATCGCGTTGATGCGGTCGGTGAGCCTGCTTGAGCTTTGCCTGCTGGCCTTCCTTTGCCTGAGTATGAATGCACTGAAGCTTTCGGTGCGGGACCTGGCATTTGGACTTTCCCTGGGGTTTGGCCTGATGTCCACGAACGACTTCCTTTTCGCGTCCCTGATCTCGCGTTACGCTTCTCTGACGGCGCCTCTGCAGTTCGGCTACGAGGCCGTAATATTGTTCTCGCTCAGCACATGGGTTGGGTATTGCGCACTCCCTGAGCCGGCGCGCAAACCGATCGTGGTGCAGGTCAACTCTACAATCTACCGTTGGAACGAGATCGCCTCGGCACTGGGCCACACGGGCACACAGGTCGCCGTTCAGCAGCCAGCGAACAGCTTCTTCCTGACGGATGTGGAGAGTGTGGTGGAGAAGGTGCTGAACAGGAACCTGAAACGGCGGGAGTCAGAATCTTAATCCCGGGGTTAGGGATCAACGTTTAGGGGTTAGAGAAATCCAACACAAAGGCCATCCGCTCAGCGGATGGCCTTTGTGTTGGATTTGAAGTTGAACTATTCGACGGCGATGGGCTCGATGGAGGCGAAGCGACCCCGGTTGCCCTTGTCGACAAACTTGACGCGGCCAGTGACCTTGGCGAAGAGGGTGTCGTCTGAGCCGATGCCCACGTTGAGGCCCGGCTTGATGCGAGTGCCGCGCTGGCGAATGATGATCGATCCGCCGGTGATGAGTTCGCCGCCAAAGGCCTTTACGCCCAGCCGCTGTGCATTTGAGTCGCGTCCGTTTGTGGAGCTGCCTCCACCCTTCTTATGTGCCATTGCTCAATCCCCTTCTCAAATTCTGTGGGCTGCCTTAGTTTACAGCGGCGGTGTAGGTAACGCCATCGGCCTCGATGGCCTTGATGCGCACCTCGGTAAAATTCTGGCGGTGTCCCTGCAGCTTCTTGTATTGCTTCTTGCGCTTCAGGTGGAAGACGAGGATCTTTTCGCCACGCCCTTCCCCGAGGACTTCGGCGGTCACTTTGGCGGTCGCCGGCTTGGCTAGGCTTCCAGTTTCACCGCTGACGGCGAGAACATCACTGAACTCAACTGTCTTGTCTTCTGAAACCACGGTTTCGATCTTGACCACGTCGCCCGGAGCGACCCGGTATTGCTTGCCACCGGTACGAATCACTGCGTACATAAATCCTCCAGCGCTCATGGCCCGCCGTGGCGGGTGCGCGCCTCCATCAGATTGCTCGGGCGGAAACTACTGAGCCGTACAATCGAAACGCTCAAGCACTTAAGCACAAGGCGAGCGTTTGACTCCACGGGAACAGGCATGAATCGCCAAACTAGAGTAGTGTACCGGTTTTAAGGGGCAAAGGTCAATGATTCCGTGGCGCCATCTGAGTCTTTTGAAGAGCGGCAGGCTTTTGCAAATGCTCACGGGTCCGCCCCAGCGGGCTATTTCAACGCGCCGGCCAGAGGTTTCGCAATCCCGGGATGGAGAATCCCCAGCCGCCCTCGGCTTGCTGGAAGAGATAAACAATCAGAATTGCGAAAAATGGTTCCAGAGGGTTGCGGAACCGCGAACCGGGAATGATGAAGTAGTAGATGGCTGGAAGCAAAACAACGGCCCAGGCAAATAGGCCCGCGGCGGGCATTCTGCGGCGGAGCGCGAGCACGAGGCCGAGAATTCCGGCGATTGACGTGAGGCAGTGTGCAGATTCGCGTACGTCTTCCGCTGCGGAGGGGGCGGCAGTGTGGGGCACGCTGGCCCAGAACATGTAAAAGCGCCAGGCGACGAGTTCCCAGAAATGGCGGGGATAAGCGCGTGCCCAGCCCCAGGCCAGCTTGCCGCGCATTGCCACATAAGCACGCTCGCCCATGCGAGCGTAGAGCTGGTGCTCAGGTGCAGGCTCGACAGTGGGTACGGTGGCTCCCCAGGGAAAGCCCATCGAGTCCGGGGCCCAGGCCATGGCTGCCTCCGCGCCAAAGTTGCCGCGTGTGGGAATAAGCCCATGGAAGACCAGCCAGTTGCGGACGACCCAGGGCGCGCAGACCGCTGTCGAGATTACAACTGCAAGCAGCGCCAACCCGACGCCCTTGAGGAGATTTCCCCGCATCGGCAGGCCAGCGAGTATCCAAATTCCCTGGACAGGAGCCATCAGCAATAAAGTGGGGTTGGTCATGGCGATGGCGCCCCACAGCAGGCCAAAGAGCGCCCAATCGCGTGCCCGGTGCGTCTCTGGTGGATCTTCACCAATGCCTCGCATACGCATCCCCAGGACCAGCACCCAGGCAAACAGCATGGTGGAGAGCGAAGTCTCCCAGATCCATTTGACGCCATACTGGATGATGCCGGGATAGAGCGCCCAGATCCACGCGGCCCACACGGCGGTTCGGCGACTGGTGACGCGCACGCCCATTTCGAAGACAAACAGCACCGTGATCGCCTGAAAGAGGCTGTCGATGGACTCGATCACGAAGGCGGAGAGCTGGGTGTAGATACCGAACACCTTGAACACCCCGGCCAGCAGGAGGGTGAAACCGGGAACCATCCAGGCGGTTGGCCCGGTGTTGCCGCTGAAGGGAGAGCTATATCCGTGGCCGCCGGCAAACGAGGCAGCCACGCGGCCGGTCTCCCAGGCGAATTCAAAATGGTTGTTGTAGGGCGTGATCCGGAAGGTATGGCCGAGGGTGATGTAGGCCAGCCGTACCAGGAACGCCGTCCAAAAGATCGCCTTCGGAGTGCGGTAACGGCTTTCTGACACTGGGCGGGAAGCTTGACTCATGAAATCCACTTCAGCAGGCGGAGAACCCCCATTTTCGCTGCCTTGGAGTGGGCGGAAACATTTTCGCGGGCCAGGATTTCTTCGCGATTTTCGGCGTAGTAGCGGTAAGCGGTGGCCAGCATCTCGCTGTTGGTGACGGTGGGGCGCCATCCCAGCTCCGCGCGGATGCGGGTGGTGTCAAAGGTGAAGTCTTCGGCGATCATGCGGTAGTGATACGGGCCGAGGGGCGAGATGCGGAGCACGTGGGCCAGCCTCATGGCTGCGAGGGCCGGCGCTTTGGGCAGCGAGCGGACGCGCGAATGGCTGCCGGCCTCGGCGATCACCGCCTCGTAACACTGGCGCAGGCTGGGGACGTTGTCGCTGCCGACGTTGAATGTGCCCGAACCGGCGTAGTCGAGCGATTGGACGCAAGCCTGAGCGAGATCGCCAGCGTGGATGAACTGGTAGCGGTTGGCACCCGATCCGACGACCCAGACTGTCTTGTTTTCGCGGATGAACTCGAAGAGGATCGCCAGCAGGCCGAGGCGACCGATGTCGATAATGGTCGGACAGCGGAGGATTACGACCTCGAGATCCTTTTCGAATGTGCGGAGCAGGCGTTCGGCTTCGAGCTTGGACTCGCCGTAGAGTTCGGCGGGGGCGGGTGGGTCGTCTTCGCGGACGGGGCGGCCCATGTTGCTGGCCCAGAGGCAGTTGGTTGAGGTGAAGATGAGCTTCCCGACGCCGGCTTCCCGGGCACATTCGGCAATGATGCGGGTTCCATCCACATTGCTGGTCCAGAGCAGGCCGTGGGTCATCTTGCCATGGGCAAGCATGGCGGCGACGTGGAAGACTGCGTCGAAGCGGTGGTCGGCGAATACGGCACGCATGGCGGCCTGGTCGCGAATATCGGCCAGGATGCTCGTGAGCGCCGGATGCTTGCCTGGATCCGGAACCACATCGACACTGACTACTTCGGCGCCGTCGGCGAGCAGCCTGTTCTTGAGGATTCCGCCAAAGAAGCCCGCACCGCCTGTGACCAGATACTTCGCCATTGTAACTTCCGTCCCGAGCCGAAGAGCGCGCGAATGACACAAGGAGCGCGCTGCTCAAGGGCTCACGACTATCTTAACAATCTGACTTAGCAAGGTGCGTCAGGGCCTTGCGGGGACGACGTAGAAGAGGATGGCGACGTAGTGGGCCATGCTGCCGGCGAGGACAAAGACATGCCAGGCCGCGTGGAAGTAGCGGAAGCGGTCGAGGGCGAAGAAGACGACTCCCAGGGTGTAAGCGAGGCCGCCGGCGGCGAGCCACATGACACCATTCCAGCCTATGGCGTGTGCCAGCAGGCGAACGGCGAAAACGCCGAACCAGCCCTGGAACAGGTAGACCAGCGCCGAGGCAATGGCGAATCGGCCGACGGCGAAGCTCTTGAAGACGACACCGATCAGGGCGAGCGCCCATTCTACGGCGAAGATCCACCAGCCGGTGGTGCTGTGGAGCGATACGAGCGAGAACGGCGTGTAGGTTCCGGCGATGAGGAGGTAAATGGCCGAGTGGTCGAGGACCTGGAAGACGTGGCGTGCGCGGGTTCGGACCAGGGAGTGATAGAGCGTGGAGCAGAGGTACACGAGCACCAGTGTGGCGCTGAATACGGTGCAACTTACGACCAGCGTGGCTGATCCGCGGGCGGAGGCGGCGATGAGGTAGATTGCGCCGGCTATGGCGAGGATTGCGCCGATGCCGTGGGTGATGGCGTTGGCGAGAATGTCACCCAGATGGTGATGGGTTTGCACAGGTTGATGATACGGTTGCAGCGGCTTGGGCGTCAGTGACGGGCGGTTGTAGCCTGGCACGTAAGTCCTTTGTTTCGGTGGGTCGAAAATGCGCCCCCTCGACTTAATCCTCTTAATTTTATTAAGTTGCGGCGAGGGTGGGTGAGGGGTGGGGTATGCGCTGCCGGTACAAACCGGTCAGATTCCTGACAGACTGGACCATGGAAATTGGAATGTCCGCAGTCAATTCGCTCATAAAAGGACTGTGCGCCTCTTGGGCTAAATGATTTGCAAACCTGGAAGCGTTTTTTTGGGTCGCCTTAGCACGGCCCAAGGTTGGAAAGCGCAGGGGTGCTCGTATACTCAAACCAGCGTATGTCTACCCATTTGGACACAATTCTTGCGTCGACACGGGCAGGGGTAAGCGCGGCAAAGAAGCTGGTGCCGACTGCGGAACTGGAGCGGCGAGCGACTGCGCACCGACCGCGCGGCTGGGCTGCGGCATTGCGACGGCAAGCGGCAAATGGGCCCGCGGTGATTGCGGAGGTCAAGAAGGCCTCGCCGTCCAAGGGGCTGATTCGCGCGGACTTTGACGTTGAGTGGCTGGCCAGGCGGTACCAGGCGGGCGGCGCCGCAGTGCTTTCCGTGCTGACGGACGAGCCGTTTTTTCAGGGAAGCCTGCGCAACCTGGAGCTGGCGTCGAAGGCAGTGAAGCTGCCCTGCCTGCGCAAGGACTTCATGGTGGACGAGTACCAGATTATGGAAGCCCTGGCGCATCGTGCCGACGCGATTCTGCTGATTGCGGCGGCACTGAGCGATGGTGAGATGAAGCGGTTTGCCGTCATGGCGCGAGGGCTGGAACTGGATGTGTTGGTGGAAGTGCACACAATTGAGGAGCTTGACCGGGTTTTGGGTGCCCTTGGCGAGACTGGGGCGGACGCGATCGGGGTGAACAATCGCGACCTGAAGACTTTTGCTGTGCGCCTGGAGAACTCGCTCGAACTGGTCGATCGGATTCCGGCGAGTGTGGTGCGGGTGGCGGAAAGCGGGATTGCGACGTCAGAAGACGTAGTCAGGCTGCGGGGGGCTGGGTTTGACGCGTTTTTGATTGGCGAGAGTTTGATGCGGCAGGCTGATCCTGCGGAGGCACTGGCGGCTTTGGTGTCGGGAGGTCGAGTTGTGCGATGAGTGTGTGGATCAAGATCTGTGGGAACACGTCGCTGGCAGATGCCCGGCTCGCGGTTGAGGCCGGGGCGGATGCGGTGGGGTTTGTGCTTGCCCCTAGCCCAAGGCAGGTGACGGTGGCGGAAGTGGCTTCAATCTGCTCGCATCTTCCGGAAAATATCGAGAAAATCGGCGTTTTTGTGGATGCGGGCGTTGAGCAGATATACGCCGCGGTGCGGGCTTGCGGGCTGTCGGGAGTGCAGCTGCACTTTGACGCTGCGCCGGACTTGCCGGCGCGACTGCATCAGCGCCTGGGACGATGGGTGCGAGTTCTGCGGGTGGTGCATTTTGATGCTGGGGATGAGGATCGGGCGTCGAATCACGTTGCGGAGCATGCGCGAAACCTGCATCTGGATGGGGTACTCGTAGATTCGCGGACGGCCGCTGCAGCAGGCGGGACGGGCGTGGCCTTTGACTGGGCGAAGGCGCGGAAGAGCATTTTCTCCGAGATCGGGACGCTCAAGCTGATTGCGGCGGGTGGGTTGAGCCCGGAAAACGTGGCGGAAGCAATCGCGACGCTGTCGCCGTGGGGTGTGGATGTCGTGAGTGGTGTCGAGGCCGCCCCAGGACGCAAAGATCCCTGGAAGGTGCGGGAGTTTGTGGCGCGGGTGCGGGCTGTTCCCACTTTGTAACTTTTGAACGGAGCGCCGGGAGCCCCTCCTATACGCTGGTTGGATGGATTCCGAAGAACTGGTCGAACGCCCGCCCGAGCGCGCTGCAACAATCCGCTTCGATGGCGTTGACTTGCTCCGCGGCCTTTCGATCATTGCGGTAGTTCTGCTGCATGGGCAGATTCGGCTGCGGTTCAGCAACGACATCGACATGGACTCCCTGCTGCCGCCGAGATGGATGCGGCTATTTTTCTGGAACGGCGGGAACGGGGTCACGGTCTTTTTCGCCATCTCGGGGTTCCTGATCACGCTCACGTCGCTGTGCCGGTTTGGGTCGCTCAAGGGAATGCGACCGGCGCGGTTTTATCGGATCCGCTTTGCGCGAATTGCCCCACTGTTGTTGCTGCTGCTGGCGGTGCTTAGCGTGCTTCACCTGGTGGGCGCGGATGGCTTTGTCATCAAGCCCGCTTGCGGGACGCTGCCGCAGGCGCTGTTTGCGGCGCTTACCTTTCGCGTGAACTGGTTTGAAGCTGTGCATGGATATCTGCCCGCTAACTGGGGCGTCATGTGGTCGCTGTCAATTGAAGAGATGTTTTATCTCTTCTTTCCCCTGGCTTGCCTTCTGCTCTTCAAAATTCGGCGCGGGACGGCGGTTTTTGCGGCTGTGCTGCTGGCGTTTGTGGCGATGGGGCCATTTGCGCGGACGGTGTGGTCGGGGAATGAGATTTGGCAGGGGACGAATTACATTGCGGGAATGAGCGACATCGCACTGGGGTGCCTGACGGCTCTGCTGGTGGATTGGGTGCAACGGAACAAGCCAGCCTGGTTGCGGGAGAAGGTACTGCTGGCGATACAGATTGCCGGGGCGGCGATGATGGCGCTGATCGCGTTTTGGCCGCCGTGGCGATGGATGAAAGTGCTGGGTCGCAGCGGGACGGACGATACGGCGCTGGCGCTGGCGACCTGCATGGTGATACTGGGATCGGTGGTGCGGGGGCGGACGGGAAGCGTTTGGACTGCGCCGATCCGCTGGTTTGGGCGGCATAGCTACGAGGTCTATCTAACCCACGAGTTTGTGGTGGTCTGGGTGACTATGCTTTATGTGCGGGTGCATCGTGCCGGGGGGAATTGGGGATCGCCACTGGTGTGGATTCCGGCAGAGGTGGTGCTGGCTGCTCCGCTGGGATGGGCGGTGGCGCGGTGGTTTTCAGTGCCGATGAACAGATGGTTGCGCGGTGCGACAGTTCCGGCGAAGCTCTCGTAGGAACCCTACCAGATTGAGATGTCGGTGCGCGGAAGGTTCTTCCGCTCAGTCGTTTCTGTCTGAGCCGGCTTCGCGAATGGCCTCCACATCGGCGAGGTCTCGCATTCTTCCCGACTGAAGCTTGTTCTGGATCAGGTGTCTGGCGGAAATTACATGCGCGGCAACGTCGCCGATGGAGGCTTCAATGCGCTGCGGCCATGCCTCATCGAACGATACTCCGTCGATGGACTGAAAAATGTCGACGCGCGCTGGGGCAGGCCGATCTGAAACACAGAATTGGGGTCGTCGCGGAAGTCTGCCGGGGTAAGTCCGGCCAGGGGCGCTCCAAAAGCAGCAAGAGCACGAAAAACGGCCTCACTATTTCGGACTCCGGAACGGATAAAGAGGTCAAGATCCTTGGTTGCGCGCGGCTCAGCGTAGGCGCCGACGGCGTACCCTCCGACGACCAGGTATTCAACTGCTTCTGCGTTGAATGCGAGTAAGAGTTGCTTCAGATCTTCGGGTAGGGTCATAGGGGATTCCCTTGAAGGCGTACGCAGCGGCAGTGGCGTCCCAAACAGCCGCAAGCCGCTCGCCAACCGATCGGCTCTGCCAATAGCGGTTGACCTCAGCCCGTTGTTCCTCATGGCTGGCAAACCTGCGAATTGTTTTGCTTGAATTCATTCCGGGCGACTTGGCTTCAGTACATCCCTTTCCATTCAATAGACTCCGCCCCATGAGTTGTTGCATTCGGATGCATGCGAGGGCGTTTTGTCCTCAAGTTAAAGCGATTGGCCTCTGCTTCGCCATTTCCTCCCTAGTACACTGAAGAGTTCCCTGAATCCGGGTTGCTGAGCGGGAGGTCGTTCAATATGGCATCGGTAATTCTTCCATCAATTCCTTCGGAGTCGCGGCCGGGGCGTTTCGGCGTGTATGGCGGGCGGTATGTGCCGGAGACGCTGATGGCAGCGCTGGTGGAGCTGGAACACGAGTACGACTTGGCCAAGGCGGACGCGGCGTTCCAGGCGGAACTGGCCGACCTGCTCAAGGACTACGCAGGCCGCCCGACACCGCTCTACTTTGCCAAGCGGCTTACGGAGCAGCTGGGCGGCGCCAAGATCTACCTAAAGCGCGAAGACCTGTTGCATACCGGTGCGCACAAAATCAACAACGCGCTGGGTCAGGGATTGCTTGCCAGGCGGATGGGCAAGAAGCGGATTATCGCCGAGACCGGAGCGGGACAGCATGGGGTGGCTACCGCGACCGTCTGCGCGCTGCTCGGCCTGGAGTGCGTCATCTACATGGGCGATGTGGACATGGAGCGGCAGGAGCTGAACGTGCTTCGTATGCGGCTTCTTGGAGCCGAAGTCCGCGGTGTCAGTTCCGGTTCAAAGACGCTGAAGGACGCGATCAGCGAGGCGATGCGGGACTGGGTCACCAACGTTCGCACCACCTATTATCTGCTGGGTTCGGCGCTTGGCGCTCATCCTTATCCAACCATGGTGCGGGATTTCCATCGTTGCATCAGCCGGGAGATGAAGCAGCAGATTCTGGAAAAGGAAGACCGGCTGCCGACGGCGATCATAGCCTGTGTTGGAGGCGGGTCGAATGCAATTGGGGCGTTCTACGAGTTTTTGCCCAATCGCGAAGTCCGGCTGATTGGCGTGGAGGCCGGCGGACGGGGGACCGGGCTCGGCGATCACGCGGTGCGTTTTGCGGGTGGTTCGCCCGGAGTATTACAGGGGACATTCTCGTACGTGCTGCAGGACGAAGACGGGCAGATTGCGCTCACACATTCCGTGAGTGCAGGCCTGGATTATGCGTCCATTGGCCCCGAGCACGCGGCCCTGCACGATTCAGGACGCGCGGAGTACACCTCGCAGGATGATGCGGCTACGCTGGATGCAGTGGTGCGCCTGGCGCGGACCGAGGGAATTCTGCCGGCTCTGGAGAGTGCCCACGCGGTGGCCGAGGCGCTGAAGATTGCCCCTGGAATGGCCGCCCATGACATACTGGTTGTGAATCTTTCCGGGCGCGGCGACAAGGATATGGGTATCCTGGCTCGGGAGTTGAAGCTATAGGCGGATGCCGGTTGCCCGGCCTACAGATTTGTGGTTTCCCCCTTCGCAAAGGGCGCGAAGGATGGGGCGCGGTTGTTTTTTGGCGGGTAGAGAGAAACAAATCCAGGTCCTTCGACTCCCTTCGGTCGCTCAGGATGACAGAGTTTTTTTGATACGGAAGTTCTTTGATGGCTATCTCTTTCAATCACAAACCGGGGCTGGTTGTTTATCTGACGGCTGGGGACCCGGACCTCGCCACGAGCGGGGCAATCGCCCTGGCGGCGATCGATGCCGGTGCGGATGTGATTGAGCTGGGCGTGCCGTTCAGCGACCCCCTTGCCGATGGGCCGGTAATTCAAAGAGCCAGCGAGAGGGCAGTTGCGCGGGGAACGCGCCTCAAGGACGTCCTTGAGCTGGCCGGCGAGATTCACGCGGCGCGGCCTCACGCGGGCCTGGTGATCTTCACCTACCTCAATCCGATTTTGCGATTCGGGATGCACAAATTCGTCGATGCGGCGGCGGCAGCAGGCGCGGACGGCGTTCTGGTGTTGGACCTGATTGTGGAAGAGGCTGGGGAATACCTGGCTGAGATGGAGCGGGCAGGGTTGGCGCCCGTTTTCCTGGCGGCTCCAACAAGTCCGGACGAGCGGCTTGAGGCCATTGCCAAGCACTCCAGGGGATTTGTCTACGCCATCTCGCGCGTCGGCATTACGGGCACCCAGCAGAGCCTGACTGGCGATGCGCGAGCTCTGGTTGCTCGCATCCGGCGATGGACCAGGCTGCCGGTAGCCGTGGGGTTCGGCATCTCCAACGCGGAACACGTCGCCCAGGTGGCGGAGTTCGCGGATGCCGCGGCGATTGGCAGCAAGGTTGTGGAGCTGATTGAAAGGGCCACAATCGAAGGCGGGGCGGAGACAGCACCCGGGGCTGTGGCTCGATTTATCAAGGGCCTGCAGCTGCCTCAGGCGGCGCTGGCCCGGTAAAAATCCCGCAGCTTCTAGCCGTTAGCTTATAGCTTTCAGCTTGCTTGACGCCAGTTCCAGCCGGCGCGGCTTGTTGGAGCACAACGAAGCTAGTAGCTAGAAGCTAACAGCTGGCTTTTCAACACGAGGATGGAATGACGCTGGAAGAATTGCGCAGTCAGATCGATGTACTCGACCGGCAGCTTGTGGAGCTGCTGAGCGAGCGAGCGCGTGCGGCAAAGATGATTGGTCATCTCAAGGCCGCGACGCAGTTGCCGGTGTATGAACCTTCGCGCGAGAAGGTGATTTATGCCAATGTGCGCGCGTACAACAAGGGCCCCCTGCCGGACATCGAGCTGACGCACATCTACGAGCGCATCATCGACGTGATGCGGGCCTTGCAGCGGGATGAGTTGGCATCCGAGAGGAACGCCCAGACGCATTCGTCGGGCCACGAAACTGGCGCATCAGACGCCGAGACAGGGAACAAGCAATGATCGTAGCGATGCAGGAAAAGGCCACCGAGGAACAGATCGATGCAGTGATTGATCAAATGGTGGAAGCGGGAGTGAACGTTCACCGAACGACGGGCGCGGTGCAGACGATTTTGGCCGGAGTGGGTCCCACTGCCGGCGTGGATTTGCGCAAGTTCGAACTGCTTTCGGGCGTGCTGTACGTTCACCGGATTACCTCGCCGTACAAGCTGGCAGGGCGAGCCTTCCGGCCGGAAGGCACGGTGGTGGAGTTTCCCAGTGGCGCGAAGATCGGCGGCGAGCAGGTTGCCATCATCGCCGGACCATGCGCGATCGAAAACCGCGAACAGATTTTTGCCACCGCCGCCGCGGTCAAGGCTGCCGGCGGAGGGTTTCTGCGTGGCGGCGCATTCAAGCCGCGGAGCTCGCCGTACGCCTTTCAGGGGCTGGGGATTCCCGGGTTGCAACTGATGCACGAGGCTGCGCAGGAGTACGGCCTGATGACGGTGAGCGAGGTCATGGAGATCGCGCAGATCGAATCCATGCTTCCATATGTGGACTGCTTCCAGGTGGGCGCGCGTAACATGCAGAACTTCAACCTGCTGCGAGAACTGGGGCAGGTGCGCAAGCCGGTCCTGCTGAAGCGGGGGATTGCGGCAACCATTGAGGAGCTGCTGCTGTCGAGCGAGTACATTATGTCGGGCGGCAACTACGACGTGATTCTGTGCGAGCGCGGCATCCGCACCTACGAGACCGCCACCAGGAACACGATGGACATTGCGGCGATTCCAGTGGTGAAGAAGCTGTCGCATCTACCGATTGTGGCCGATCCGTCGCATGGCACTGGGCGGCGCGACATGGTCCCCGCAATGGCCAGGGCGGCGGTGGCCGCAGGCGCCGATGCGCTGCTCATTGAGATCCACCCCAACGCGGACAAGGCAGCTTCCGATGCGGCGCAGACGCTGTATCTGGACCAGTTTGCTCAGCTTGTGGGTGAGTTGAAGCTGATTGCTACGGCGGTGGGGCGAAGCCTGTAGAGGCGGTCTCCTCATGGGCGTTTCACAGAGCCTCGATTGCTTCGACTCTGGCTGCTACGTCGGCGGCCAGTGTCTCGAGGTCGGTTTGGAAGCCGCTGCGCTCGCGTGGCGGCAATTCATCGATGAGCTCGACGAATGGGGCAAGCTCGCACCCGGGAAACGCCTTGAAGCCCACGGCGTCGGCGATGCGGCAACTGATCTTGATAAGCTCTGCCATGCTCCAGGCACTATCGTCCCGCCGGGCGGAGTGGTGGTCGGCTACGACAGGTTCGAATTCGCGAGGCAAGTGCCACTCGTTGATCAGGCGGCTGCCCGCTTCACAATGATCACATCCGAATAATGCGGTCTCCATCGGCAGGATACTGTCGCCAGAGCCGGTGTGGCTTGCGAGCAGGCCGGCATAATCCGCAGGGCGAAGTACGGCCAGGGCCAGGCGCCCGATATCGTGCAAAACGCCTGCCGTGTAGGCGGAATCCTTGTCCATGAATCCGGCAGCCGCTATCTGTTGAGCAACCATCGCGGAGGCCAGATTGTGCCGCCATAGATTGCGGATGAGGGGCTGGCTGAGAGCCCGGCCGAGAAAAGACCGCACGCCGACGGTAATGCACATGCCCTGAAGGTGATTTGCGCCGAGAACAGCAATTGCCTGGAGGATCGTCTGAGCGGGGAATCGCGGGGCATAGACGACCGAGTTGGCGATGGTCAGGACTTCACTGGCGAAAGCGGCGTCAGTAGAAATGAGTTCGCTGAGCTGATGAAGCTGGACGTTTTCATTGTTAGTGAGTTGGAGCACGCGAATGGCAACCTGGGGAAATGGAGGCAGTCGCAGGTATGCCCAGGGCGGGCGAATGGATGCTGCTGTTTTCGATTCAGTCTTGCGATCCGATGTCTGCATGCTGCTCCAGGGGCCTTGCGGCCCTCTGGGGAGTTTGTCGGCAAGCAGGAAGTTTTCGTGACTTAAGTTTTGCTAAGGATATCGGAATGCGGATCCAGGAAACTCGTGGTCTTTCGAGCGAGGCGGGGGACCGCTATCAATGTGATCGCGAAGAGGAATAGCGACCCGGCGATGAACTCGAGATGACCGTGGCGCAGATCTTCAAAGACCAGCTTCACGGCTACGAAGCCAAGCGTAGCGTAAGCGATCCAGGTGAGTTCGATGCGGCGGGAGCGTGAGCCGGCGAAGGCAATGGCCAGCGCGAGGGCGCAGACGATCAAAGTGCGGACGAATGCGATGTGATGGACCTCCGGTGCAAGGCGTAGTGCGAAGAGAGCAACGAGCCCCTGGACGAGGAACGCCGCCAGCGCGGAGACGGTCAATGCCGCGGGGATGAGAAGCAGCAAATAGCGGAGCCCCTCGTCTTGAGTTGCCGGCGTTGCGACGGCATAACAAACCAGTGCAACAACTGCGACGATGCATGCGCCGAGGGCGGGATGACTGGGGAACGATCCGGCCAGTGCATGAAAAACATAGCTGAGAAGTCCGGAGGCAAATGAGGCGGCGATCAGCAGCAAAAGGCCGTGTACCTGCAGTGCGAGCCGTGAGAGCCGAGCGCCGAGAAGAGTTGCGGCGACCGCAGCAAGTCCGAGGCAGATGGCGATGGCCAGCGGGGGCAGGCAGAGCAGGCTTCCGGAAAAGAGCAAGGTTGTGCCCCACGCGGCAAATACCTGGTAGTTTCGGCTAGCGGTTGCGCCGCGAAAAGAGGAGAAGACGAGCGCGTAGCAGGCAGTTGCAATCAGCAGGCACGCCGCACCGAGGATGGTGGCGCGGTTGACCGGCTGGAAGTAGAGCAGGCTGCTGGCGGCGAGCAGGAATGCGATGACGGCCTGGACGGTTTCAAAAACTGAGATGCTGCGGCCGAGGAGCACAGTGCGGAACGCCACGCCGGCAGCGTAGATGAGGAAGAGCAGACAGCCGGGAACGAGCAGGGTTGAGGCGGCGACGGCGGGGTAATCGGTTTGGCCGGCCTGGGGGCGGGAGTAGATGAAGATCATGGCCCAGATAGCGAGGTCCGCAGCAGCGGCGAGAAAGGGCCGCAGGCTCCGTTCGTGATTGAACTCGGTTGCAATTTCGCAGACCGAAACCATCAATAGCAGCGCTGCGATGAAGGGAATGAGCTGATGTGTGGCGATGCCCAGGGCGAAGGCGGCCAGCGCAGCGGTTCCATTGGCGACCCAGAGAACGGGCGCGAGATCGCGCTTCCATGCCAACGCAGTTGCCGCAACGACGAAGACGGCGAGAATGGTTGCCGTGGTGCGCGGAGACAGCACTCTGAAGCTGAGAGTTAGCTCCCAGAGCATAGGGGCGAGGATCAGCGAGGACGTGCCGGCATAGATTGCTGAGGGGAGCCAGCTTTCGGCCCTGGTGCGTGCCGCCCAGACGAGCCACGAAATTGCATAGAGAATGGCGATGGCGGCGACAGCGAGTTTTGGGAGCGATGTGGACTCGGCTACCGCACGCAGCAGATAAGCGCCGGCGATTCCCAGTATTGCTCTGCCAAATACTGGGAACAGGCTGCCGGTCTGGGTAGTGTCGACTTCATTCTGGGGCATGGCGGGCACCGGGGCGGCTTCAAGTTTGAGGGCCGCGGGCGCCGCGATATGGGATTCGGCGGGGTGTTCCAACGCATAGACACGGAGTTCCAAAGATTCAAGTCGTGTCTTGAGTTCGTCGAGTGTGCCGGGAAGATCGTTCATACATTCCACCCGCAAAAAACATCTCGTGCATCAGTCTCCGGCGGCCGGAGCGTGGGCTGAGTTTGCCGGCCAGGGTGGCAGCAGCTTGACCAGAACCCACAGAAAGAACAGTGGCAGGAGCGTGAGAAAGACGGCTACCAGCAGGCCTTCCTTTGTGACCAGGGTCATTTTGTAGGTGGTGTAGCCGAGGAAGCTCTTGGAGAACAACTGGCCGCCGATGACCACGTTCCAGCGCATGGCGAAGATCCCAATCAGCGCCAGCGTGCCGGAGACCACGTACATGCGCTTGCGGACGAATTCAGGAAGCTTGACCACCTGGGTGATGAACAGCAGCACCAGCGGCGTGAGCGTGCCGAGAATGATCTGGATTACGATGTGCGGGATGTAGAGCTGGGTGTGGACCAGGAAGTTCAGCGAGCGGAAAGATTCGTCTGCCTCGTAGATACGATGGACAAGGTCCAGCATCTCCAGGCTGAAGTCGATGAGGAAAATGTAAAAAAGGTACATGGCGATCGAGTCGACGCAATGGACGTCGATTTTCTGGCGGCGAAGCTTGGTGGTGGCCATGTAAAGGAGCATGACGCCCGCGATTCCTGAGACCATAGCGGAAAAGATGAAGACCACCGGCATCAGCGGCGATGACCACCATGGGTTGGCTTTGATGGAGCCGAAGATGAATCCGACGTAACCGTGGAGCATGAAGGCGGACGGAATGCCGATCAGGGTGACGATCCATCCGACTCGGTTGTCGATGGCCAGGGAGCGGGGGCTGATGTTGCTCGAGCCAAGCGTCATGACCTTGTAGATAAAGCGCAGCAGGCCCTTGCTCGATTGCGAGAGCAGAACGATTTCGCGCCGATAGTCGAGCCAGATTTCGAGCACCAATACGGCCATCAGGTACCAGAGGTAGATATATCCGAACATCGCCATGGCGGAGGTGCTGTGCGGAGTGAAGTACATTTCCGGCGAGCGCTCGGGATGGCCGAGGTGCAACTGCAGTGGCAGTGGCGCAACCAGCAGAAACGACAGGGCGGTCAACAGCGCCAGGCGGTAGGTGGGCTCAATCGCTTCAACCCGGAAGATCCGCACCAGCGAAGCAAGAATGAAGGCGCCGGCCACCAGACCCGTAATGTAGGGGTAGAGGACGATCAGCACGCTCCACTGCAGGCCGATCTCGTTGGGATACATGAAACCTTCAACACCGTTCATAACTAAGCTCCTAACTTCCAGCTGATAGCTTTTAGCTCTTAGCTTTCAGCTCTCGGCTCCGGCGCGCGGAGCGGTGAGAAACTCAACTTCCCGATGAACCAGCTAACAGCTAAAAGCTAAGGGCTAAAGGCTGGCTCTAACGAACCGAGCCGTCGAGTCCGTTGTAGAAGGCCTTGGCGCCGGTGGCCATTTGCGGCTTGAGCACCTGCAGGCTGTGCGTCTTCATGAATTCGTGGATAGGATCCCCGGGATCCTTCAGGTCGACCAGCTGCCGTGCGCCGGTAGGGCAGGCTTCGCAGCAGGCCGTGGTTAGCCCCTTGGTGATCCGGTGATAGCAGAGAGTGCACTTGTCGGCGACGCGTTTTTCAGGATGGATATAGCGGCACCCGTATGGGCAGGCCTGCACGCAATAGGCGCATCCCAGGCAATACTTCTGGTCCACCAGGACAACGCCGTCCGGCGCAACGAAGGTGGCGCCAACCGGACACACCTGCGTGCAGGGCGAATCAGCGCAGTGGTTGCACATCTTCGGTACGAAGAAGTACTTGCCCGCGGTATCGGTCGCCACCGGGAAGCCCTCCTTGCCGCCATCAGGCGATATGACGGTCGGCTCGGTCATCGGATTGACCATGATGTCCTGGGGGTTCTTCATCTCCCAGTCGTCCACCTGATACCGCTCGACCCAGGTGCGGAAGAAGCCGTCGGGAACGTCGTTCTCGGTCTGGCAGGCGCGGACACAGTTGCCGCAGCCAATGCACTTGGGGACATCGATGAGCAGTCCCCACCAGTGATCCGACATTTTGTAGTTAGGCGACTGCTCCGGAGTTCCTGCCAAAACAGACTTCCAGGCGATGGCGGCGGCAGGCAGCAGGATGAGCATTTGACGGCGATTGATATTCACTTCGCACCTCCTGCTGTCTTGGCGGTCGTATCCGGCGTCTTGGCGGGCGTATCGGCCGCATCCATGGCGGGACTGTGCGGCTGGTGGCATGTGTCGCAGGGCATCCCATTCGAGTGGTCGGCGGGAACCACCTGGGGAAATCCCTTAGGCTTGGCTGCGCTCGCCGTGTGGCAGCGGGCGCAGAGGATGGTGGTGTCGGGCAGCACCGGCTTGTTCGTTGACGGGTCGTCAGCGAAGGCGTGCGCGCCTTGAGCGCCGTGGCAGGCCTCGCAGTTCACATGGGCATGCTTGCCTTTGCTCTTTTTGTCCGCGACGTCGGAGTGGCAGGCCTCGCACGTGTCATGGCCGGCAAACTTGGCCGGGTGGGCGGCGATTTCGCCGATGGCTGCGGCGCGATAGTGGCCATACTGCCCGAAGCTCTTCGGCACTACGAAATGCCGTACCACCAGGAACAATAAGAAGGCGAGGACAAACAGCCCCGCAAACCGGAAAAGATGTCCTGCATCCTTGAAGACGTTCATCAAGCCCCTCGCTCGAAAGTTCATGCCCGGAGGTTCCCCGCAGAGTTGCTCGAGCGATGAAAGTTCTCTGGTGGCATCGAAGCTAGGGGTGGAGTGACAGGGCTGTATGTGAGAGAAATCACGTTCCGATGTGATGCGTGTTGCGTCTATTTGGAGATGCATGGTCCACGGCGGAAATCGGGGCTTGATCAGCGGAAAGAAATCTGGCTTTATGTGAGATAGATCACTTTCATCGGCCGAGCGGGCTGCGGAAGAACTCCTCATTGGGCGTTTAGGCTGCCCCGCAGTTTTGCAGAGGCTAAAGCCCGACATTCCTGGGATTGGCTTAGTCGAGACGGCTGAAGCCGGGCTGTGCGGGCGAAGTTGCGGAGGTGCGAGCGTCCTTCTGGAGTTTGGGCCGTCAAAACAGCGGGGGTAAGTGCGGGATGACCGCGGCCCGGCGATTGGCGTCCGTAGCCCCATTGCACCCGCGCCAGATACAATAGGGATTACGCTTTGGGAACGGGCAAGGCAGCGACTTTTTTCTTAAGATTTGGAGCAGGTGCACGTGAGAGGTTTGATCCGCCGCGGACTGCGGCTTGAGTTTGTTGCAGCAATGGGTATCGCGCTGGCCGTGCCTGCGATGGGTTTGGCCGCGGAGAATGGGCAGCAGATTTCGACCCAGGTTTCTACACAGACCAGGCTCGCGGTTGAGTTGCACGACCAGGCAGGCCGCACAACGGCGAACCTGACAGCAGCGGTGGTGGGCGAAGACGGGGAGCCCGTAACAGGCGCGGTGGTGGTGACAGATCACGGCCGGGAGCTGGCCGGTGCGGCGCTCAATCCACAGGGGCAGGCTACATTTTCGATCCAGCTGGCTGCCGGGGACCACTCTTTAGGCGCAAGCTACGTGGGAGATCCCACGCACCGGGCTTCGGTTGCGCCGGTCGCCAGCGCACAGGGCCAGACATCCACGACCCCAGACTTTACGATTTCGATTGCACCGGCCTCGCTGTCACTGGTTCCGGGGCAGTCAGGGACGATTGTCGCTTCGATCACGCCGGAAAACTCCTCCTCGTTGACTGCTCCGATGTTTGTGACGCTGTCGTGCTCCGGGCTGCCGGACCAGTCTTCGTGCGCGTTTACGCCAGAGAACATCGAAATTCAGCCGAACGCTACGGCTGCCATTACCAGCTCAATGGTGGTGCAGACGCAGCAGGCAGAAGGCAAGCTGATGCGGCCGGGCTCGAACAACGTCGCTCTTGCGATTCTGCTTCCTGGAGCTCTTGGGCTCGGTGGACTGGCATGGTCCCTGCGCCGGCGGCCATGGCCGCAACGGCTTTCGCTGATGGCGCTGGTTGGGCTGGTTACCTCGCTTGGGGCGTCGTCCTGCAACGCGCGTTACAACTATTACAACCACGGTCCGCCGCCGAATCCGGCAACGCCGGCCGGGACCTACACCGTGAACGTGACAGCCCAGTCGAGCAACGGCGTCACGGCGACTACCCATTCAACGACGCTGGCGTTTACGGTTAAGTAACCCCACGCCGACAGAAAAGGCCTTCAGGGCGACACATGGACCGGCGGCATTGCCTTCCCGCGGAGATCTATGCTCTGGTTGAGGGCACGCCGGGTACGGTTCTTCTGGAGTTTGCCGAGCCGGGAGGCGGTTTTCCGCAGCCCAGGCTCTTCGCAAATCCGCTGCGGGTGCTGGTCGCAGACTCTCTCGCCGATCTCGCGCGGCTTTTTGACGAGATTGAGGATGTGGTTGCGCTGGGGCATCAAGCCGCCGGGTATTTCAGCTACGAGTGCGGGGAGTTCTTCGAACCGCGTGCCGGCAGTCCGGCGCATCGTGGCGGAATTTCTTCTGCAGAGCCGCTGGCTTGGTTCGGGATCTACGCCGAGGCGCAAGCCGTCGAATGGACGGACGACCCCGAGGTGTCCTGCATGGACTCAGAGGCGGGTGGGCCGGTTGCATGCAGTTTCGACCTCAGCGAGCGTGAATACGCCGGACGGATTGGCCAGATCCACGAGTTGATCCGTGCGGGCGACGTATACCAGCTGAACTTCACTGTTCCGATTGGCATTCGCACGCAGGTGGGACCGGCGGCACTGTATGAGTCCTTAGGGCTGCGCCAGCCTGCGCCCTATCGCGCTTTTCTTCACACCGAGCCTGGGAAGTGCATTCTATCCCTGTCGCCTGAGTTGTTTTTTAGGATCCGAAACGAGGGGCAAACGCGGCGGATCACCACTCGGCCGATGAAGGGCACGGCGCGGCGCGGGCGGACGACGAGCGAGGACGCTGAGCAGGCGAGATGGCTGGCGAGCGACCCAAAGAATCAAGCAGAAAACGTGATGATTGTCGACCTGCTCCGCAACGATCTTGGGCGGTTGTGCGAATTCGGGTCCGTGAAGACAAGCGACCTGTTCTCGGTGGAGCGGTATCCAACACTGTGGCAGATGACTTCGACGGTGAGCGGGAAGCTGCGGGCCGGGGTTGGATTTCAGCAGGTATTCCGAGCTTTGTTTCCGTGCGGGTCAATCACGGGGGCGCCGAAAGTCCGGGCGATGCAGTTGATTGGGGAGCTTGAAGGCGGCCCGCGAGGTGTTTACACCGGGGCAATTGGCTACTTTTCCAAAGAGCAGTCGGTGTTCAATGTTGCGATTCGGACGCTTTCAGTGCGCGGGGAGACTGGTGTTACGGGGGTCGGCAGCGGGGTGGTGATTGACTCCGATGCGGAGGCTGAGTGGGGTGAGTGCCGGCTCAAGGCTGCATTCCTTACGAAAAGCGGGACATGGCCATTGCCGACAGGTTTTTCGCTGGTGGAGACGCTCTTGTGGGATGGCAACTTCCCGCTGCTGAAGTTTCACCTGGACCGGCTTGAAGACTCGGCGGGATACTTCGACTTTCCATTTTGCCGGGAAGAAGTCGAAGGCGCGCTTATGGGCCGCGGCAGGGAGTTGGGGCCTGGTTCGCACAAAGTTCGGCTGCTTCTCAGCTACCAGAGGAGGCTCGCGATTGCATCTGAGGCGGTCTCCGTCGAGCAGAATTTACCCTTACGCGTTCGGATCTCGACAACGCGCACCGACCCGCAGGACCATTTTTACTTCCACAAGACGACGCATCGGCCGGTTTACGCGGCGGAACTGAAGGCGGTGGTGGAGGCTGGGTATGACGAAGTGCTGTTTCTGAACACCCGTGGTGAAGTAACTGAGGGGTCTGTCCACAACATCTTCATGGAGAGGGGCGGCATGGTCTTTACGCCGCCGGTCGATTGCGGAGTGCTTGCCGGGGTGCAGCGACGGCACATCCTTTCGACGGAGCCGAATGCGATGGAGCGGGTTCTCACACTGGCCGATCTTCGAGAGGCCGACCAGGTCTACTTTTGCAATGCGGTGCGGGGGAAGCGAAGGGTAGAGATTGATTGGGAACCGAGTGGGGCCCGCTGAGCGGCTGGGTAAGAAGGGTAAATTCTTCCGTGACCGAAAAAGGGAAAACTGCGTGAACTACGGTAATTGAAGTTGTAGTCCTAGAGCAGTGTATTGACACATATGAATAAAGCTCTCCCCCCGAGGTGGCATTTTCTTCACGAGAATGCCACCTGACTTCAGGGGTTTTGAAGAGGGCTGGATGAGAATCGCAGCTGGCGGAGGAGTTGAGGCAGCTGCCTGTTGAGCGGTTCGGGATCTCTTCAGCTTCGGGCGAGTGATTTTGAGCAGAGCCACCACTCACCGGATGGAGAGCGGTGGTAGTGGACAAGGCCGTCTTGCATGCGCTGATTGAGATCGATTAAATCAAGCCGGGCATGGGTAACGGCTTCGGTCAGGAGGACCAGTTCCGGGGAGCCGCATGTTGGGCAACCGGGATTGGCGAGCTGAAGGATTCTGGCGGAATCAGGCTGGTAGGGATGGACCGGCGGCACCGGCTGAGGTGCGTAGCTGGAGAAGATGGATATCTCACGATGCTCAATGTGAATTTCGACCCTTCGCTTCCTTCTCACGATACCTCCTCACTGCAGTCAGCTGGCCCGTTGGCAATCCAATGGTACTGTTGTGCTTGTTAGTCCCAGTTTGCCTTGTTATAGCGGTTCTCCAGTTTATGTGCAGTATTGAGATCCGGCGAAGGTGGCTTTTTCTTAAGGAATAAGCCACTCGGCAGCCGTGCTTTCCCTATACTGCAACTGGAGAACCGCTGTAGTCTGGAGCAACCAGCGCGAGGACGGTAAGGACAATTCCCGCTTATACAGTTGTGACCTAGTTTGCAGCGGAAGTCCTCAATCGGACGCTCAACAATTCTCAATTTTTCTCAATCCTGATAAACCATTGAAAGAAAACACCTTAATTCGCTTTGAGGGGTATGAACTTGACCCCGGTTCCCGCACGCTGAAGCGGGAGGGCCGAGTTGTTGCGATCAAGCCGAAGACGTTTGACCTGCTTTTGTATCTTGCAGAACACCCTCACGAAGTAGTCAGCAAGGAAGAACTGCTGTCGGCGGTCTGGCCGAACTCGTTTGTCGAGGAGCGGAATCTCTCGCAACACGTTTTTCTTCTGCGCAAGGCTTTGGCGGAGATCGGCCAGGGTGAAGAAATCGTGAAGACGGTGCCTGGAAAGGGGTACCAGTTTACGGCTGCGGTGGAAGCGGCGCCGGAGGTGGAAGGGGCGGGGACCGAGGACCAACTGGTTTTGCGGTCTGTGGAATCGATAGCGCGGGTGGTGGTTGAAGAGGATACCGCAGATGAGGGAGTTGAATCTGCGAGGCGTTTGAGGTCTCCAGCCTCATGGCAGACGCGCCGCAAGTTATTGGTGTGGAGCGTTTTGGTGGTGCTCCTTGGGGTGGGAGCGTGGCTGGAGTGGAACCGGCTGCATCCGCGAGCCGGAGGCCACGTGCAGGTGGTGATCGCGGACTTTGAGAACACAACCGGAGACGGCACGTTTGACCGCACACTGAACAAGGTGGTGCAGATTGACCTGCAGCAGTCGCCCTACTTTACGGTCATCGGCGAAGGCCGGTTGCGCCAGGCGCTGCAGTTGATGGGGCGCAAGGCGGGGGCGCCGATCACGGGCGAGGATGTTCGCGAGGCGTGCCAGAGATTGAATGCTCAGGTCTATCTGACGCCGGCGATCGCTGCAATCGGCAGCCACTATCTTGTGACGATGAGTGCGAATGCATGTGTCGACGGCCGCACCGTGGGCGCCCGGAAGGAGGACGCGGACTCAAAGTCCGGTGTGTTGCGGGCGGTGGAGGAGATGACGAAAGGGATTCGCAAGGATGTGGGCGAGTCGCGAGCGTCTCTGAAGGAGTTTGACCGGTATCTGTTCCTGGAGAAGACCTCATCGCTGGACGCTCTGAAGGCCTACACCCAGGCAACCGACATGATCAACCAGGGGAAGAACGAGGATGCTGCGAGGCTTTTCCAGCACGCAATCGAGCTGGACCCTGATTTTGCGGTCGCGTATGCCGACCTTTCTTCGGCCTATTTCAACTCGGGGGACAAGGTACACGACCGGGAAAACATCAGCAAGGCATATTCGATGCGTGAGACGGTGGGCGAGCGGGAACAGTTCCAGATCACGTATCGCTATCACGAGAGCGTGACGGGGGATGTGCCTGCGATGCGAAACACGCTTGAGTTGTGGACGGCAACCTATCCGCAGGACACGATTGTGATGGCCAACCTGGCGAATTTCTACACCTGGATAGGCCAGTATCAGCAGTCGGCAGATGTGGCAGCGCGGACCGTGCAGGTGAACGAGGCAAACGGCAGCCATAACGGAATTGCCTACGAGATTGCGATGCGCGCCTTCAAGCACCTGGGGCAATACGACAAGGCACTTGGGTACTTCAACACCGCGGTGCAGAAAAAAATTGATTCGCCCGGCTGCCACGGACTTGCCCTGCAGATTGCAGCGCTTCGCCACGACCAGGCGGAGGTTGACCGGCAGATTGCGTGGGCGCGCGGCACACCGTCGGAGGCTCCGATTCTGCAACAGGCGGCGATGGCTGCGCTGACAGACGGCCGCGCGCGGGAATCAGAGAAGTTGTTTGCGGAGGCGACAGGAGCGGCCAGGCGGGATCACGAAGAAGCGGATATGAGCACAATCGACGCCTACCGGCCGCGTATTCTGGCGGAGGTGGGGCTTACGGCCCGGGCGAAAGAGCTTGCAGAATCGTTTACCGCGGAAGACACCTACATGGACCGGCTCTACGCGATGGCGGAGTTGAGTGACCCTGGCCGGGCGAAAGCGATGGCGCTGGAAGCGGAGAAGGAATCGCCTCAGGACACGCTGGTGAATGCCGAGTACTCGCCGGCTGTTTTGGCAGCAGTGGCGTTGCGAGCGGGGAAACCGGCCGAGGCGGTAGAGCTGTTGCGTGGAGCTGAGCCTTATGAGTTGCGCGACCCGACAATTACGTTCCAGCGCGGGCAGGCTTTTTTGGCGGCAGGGAGTGCTGCGGAGGCGGACGCGGAATTTCGGAAGCTGATCGATAATCCTGGCATTGACGACCCGTTGACGCCGTTGCACGCGCTGGCGCACCTGAACCTGGCTCGGGCGTTGGTGATGGAGGGGAATGCAGCGGCGGCAAACAAGGAATACGGAGACTTTCTGGAGATGTGGAAGTCCGCAGACCCGGATTTGCCGCCGATCCAGCAGGCACGGATGGAAAAGTCGCGGCTGGGACAAAAGTGACAAGCGTCCGGGCGTGACTCGAGGCCGGACGGTTGACCAATTCTTCGCAATGGACGAATGGGTCTCACGATAAACTTGCTGATACCAAGTGCGCTTACTCTAAAGCGGATTAATTGCGTGCCACAGGAAACAATAATTCGCTTTGCGGGCTTTCAACTTGACCCTGCGGCACGCTCTCTGAAGCATGAGGGGCGTCCGGTGGCTCTGGGCCCCAAGACCTTCGATTTGCTGGTCTATTTTGCTTATCATCCGAACAAACTTGTGGCCAGGGAAGAGCTGTTGGCGGCGGTGTGGCCAAGCTCGTTTGTAGAGGAAAGCAATCTTGCGCAACACGTGTTTCTCTTGCGCAAGGCGCTGGGAAGCGTGGGCTCGGGCGAACAGATTGTGGTCACGGTCCCCGGAAAGGGATACCAGTTTACGGCGACTGTTGAACATGTTGCACGGAACCCGGTGCTCCAGGGGCAGTTGCGGCTTCATGCGGTTGAGTCGATCACACGTTTGGTGGTTGAGGAAGAGATTGAGGATGAGGCGCCGGAGGGACAAGAGCAGACGGACAATGGGAAAGCGCGGAGATGGCTTGCCTGGTCGGCCGCCTTTGGGGCTGTTGTTGTGGTGGCGGCGGGAGCGTTTGCGAGCTGGCAATGGCTGCACCCGAAGCATGCGGAACACATCGACCTGGTGCTTTCAGAGATTGAAAACGAGACGGGGGAATCGAACCTGGATACGACGCTCAACGAGGCGCTGCGGATCGACCTGGAGCAGTCTCCCTACTTGAACCTGCTGACTCGGTCGCGAATTCGGGAGACGCTGGTAAAGATGCAGCGTTCGAAAGACGAGAAGCTGACGGCGGCTCTGGCGCGGGAGGTGTGCGAACGCAACAACGGACAGGTGGTGCTGCGGGGAGCGATTTCCCAGGTTGGGAAGAGGTTCGTCTTCCTGCTGAATGCCGACAGTTGTGTCAGCAACAAATCCGTCGCGGGAGCGAAGGCCGAGGCGAATTCACGAGAAGAGGTGCTGGCGGCCGTGGACCAGGCGGCGGGTCAGATCCGGCAGCGGCTGGGCGAATCCGCCGCTTCGCTGGACAAATTCCAGGTCCCGATTGCGACGGTATCGACACCATCTTTGGAGGCGCTGCGGGCATATTCCGAGGGAGATCAGAGCTTTAACAAGGGGAACATGCGGACGGCCGCGTTGTTGTATGAGAACGCGATCAAGCTCGATCCCACCTTCGCTTCGGCATATAAATCGCTGAGTTGGACGTATTACAACGAGGCTGAGTTTTCGCGCGCGGCGGAGTTCAGCAAGAAGGCCTTCGACCTGCGGGAACGGACCAGCGAACGCGAGCGGCTGAACATTGAGACGACGTATGACTATCTCGGTCTGGGCGACCTGGAGGCGACCGCCCGCAGCCTGAAGCTTTACCTGGATATCTATCCCGACAGTGCGGGGAACTGGGGCAACCTGTGCAACGTGTACACGGAATTGGGCCAGTATGGGCCGGCAATCGGGGCCGGCGAAAAAGCGTGGCAGATCGATTCAAATTCCGGGTTTGTGGCCGATGCGCTGGCGCGTGCGTATGAGCGGGCCAACCGGTTTGACGACGCGAAACGAGTGGCGCATGCGGTGGCTGCCGAGAGCTCGAACTGGGGGACACACAGTACGCTGTTTCAGATTGCCTATGTGGAACACGATGCCGCCAACATGAAGATCAATGGGGAATGGGGATTTGCGCACCAGAGCGCACGGCTTTCGTTGAACGATCTGGGATTCTCGGCGGCCGGCGGCGGCAGGTTGCGAGAAGCGAAGAGTGACTTCGAGCGCGCACGGACCGAGGCACTTCGCGATGGGAACGTGGAATTTGCGGTTCAGGTGATGCGGAATCTGGCTGGCGTCGAGATCGATTTGGAGGAACCGGCAGAAGCGCGCGCGACATTGGATGGTCTGAAGGGCGAGGGCGGCAGCTTGAATGTGGGCGGAGGAACGCTCGGGGAGATGGCCTTTCTGCGGGCGGAGCTCGGGGATCTGGAGGCGGCAAAACATTTTGCAGACACTGTTGGGGATGGGAGCAAAGCGACGGATACCGTTCTGGTTTGCTGCCGGCTGCCTGTGTTACGAGCATTGATGGCACTCAAGGGGCACAGGCCGGCAGAGGCCGTGGATTTGCTGGAACCGGCGCGTCCTTACCAACTGCGGGATTTCAAAGTGCCGTATCTGCGAGCGGAAGCAGAGACTGAAGCAGGGTCGATTGCCGCGGCGGAAGCCGACTATCGGCTCATTCTGGACAACAAGGGCGTGGATCCGATTGCGCCTGTTTACTCGCTTTCGCACCTTCGGCTGGCTCGTTTGCTGGTGTTGGAGAAGAAGACTGAAGCGGCGCGCAGAGAGTACCAAGCGTTCTTGAATGCATGGAACGATGGCGATCCGGAGCTGAAGATACTGGCGGATGCCCGACGGGAGTTGACGGACCTGAAGTAGTAGTTATCCCATAAATACCTGAGGAGCATGAACAATACCCCCGGGGGCTAAATAGGCTCCGGAAAAACTCGCTCCAGTAGCCGATTTCGAGCGCTTTGTAACAGGGCATGACCTCAGTCGTGCCGATAAAGCCAATCAAACCAATGTTGGGCTTTAGGCCCTGCAAAAGCTCCTATCAAAAATCCGTTCGTGGAAGGCCTCTTCCCGCAGCCCGTAAATCCGATCGGATTTGGCGCCTTTTTGCGGAGTGACGGAAGGCTTACGACCTACCCCCGCTTGCGCTTCTATCTCTGGCCTCAGTGGTCCGCTCCGCACGACGTGCCTCCGAGGCTTGCCGAATTTCCCGGGCTCGCTTGATAGACACATGGATCCGTTCTTCGCATTCCCGGCAGCGCACAGGAAAGCGGAGGAGCAAGGAATTTGGAATGTCGATGGCCCGAAAGCGCGAGTTTCGCACACGGTCCGAACCGCAGTAGGGACAATTCATAGTGGAGAGACTCCAAAGCAATGAGGGCGATTATCAAAAGAGGTACAGGGCGCAGCAAAGACATCAGGATGAACTGCTGAAAATTCAACTATGGGTGCGTCAAATGTATCACGAGCGGACATCTTTGCTGGATACCTCTTTGGCCTGAGCGGCTCCCACGAGGTGCCTTTTCTCGTCCAGGCCAAGGGACTCCGCGCTGTAAGCGCGCTTGGAAAACGCTTTTTTCAATCGTTTATATGCGGGAGGGCTGAGGGACAGCCGGCCTGATTCGGATTTGAAGTGGGATGGGTGGCGGCGGGCATTGGAAGCTATGCCGGAGGACTGAGTTCAGGAAGGGAACAGCAAATCGGAGCGGTTGGGTAGGGCGGCGAGGCGGGGGCGGCGGCGGGGCGGTCGGGCAGGTGGCGTCGCGAGCATGGCGGCAATCTCGCGCAGCTCGGCGCGGGCGTGGCCGATGACGGCGGCGGCGGCGTCAAGGTTGGGGGAGCTGGCGGTTTTTGCGGCGATTGAGAGGCGGGGTGGGTTGGCCAGCGGGGTTTCCTGCCTGGACTCCTGTGCCGCGGGGCGGCGGTTCTGCTGCTCGAGTGCCTGTCGCGCACCGGGGAGGGTGTAGCCCTCCTGGTGAACGAGCCGCTTGATTTCAAGAACGAGTTCTACTTCGCGACGGCGATAGAGGCGCTGGCCGGTACCGCTCTTATTGGGCTTGAGCTGCGGGAACTGCGACTCCCAAAACCGCAGGACGTAAGTTTCAAGTCCGCAGATCTTGGCCACATCCCCAATTTTGAAATAGAGGCGATCTGGGATCGTCGGTGATTCCGGTGCGTGTTTGCGAGAGATCTGAGTGGCCATGGCTGCTTTGAGGAGGATCAGCTGATTGGATTGAAGACCTCACTCTAAACGCAGTATAGGCTACGGTTTGCACAATTTGCGAAGCAAAATCTGCTTTTGAGGCCAAGTTTGGGTGTAAAGAAGGGTTCATCCAGGCCGGCAATTGACCCGGATTGTTGGATTTAGGCTTCCGTGGGACGAGTGATCGGGCTTCGAGCCGTGGAGTGGTGGGGAGCGGCGCGTAGGTATTGCGTGGGCCAACTGGCGGGTTCTCCAAGGGTTGCGGCGGCGTGGACGGGCCAGTAGGGGTCGCGGAGGAACTCGCGGGCGAGAAAGACGAGGTCCGCCTGACCGTTGGCGATGATGGCGTCGGCCTGCGCGGGATCGGTGATGAGGCCGACGGCGGCGGTGGGTATGTTGGCTTCGCGGCGGATTCGCTCGGCGAACTGGACCTGGAAGCCTGGAACGACGGGGATTTTCGCGTTGGGTACCTGGCCGCCAGACGAGCAATCGATGAGGTCGACGCCGTGATCGCGGAGATGATGAGCGAGTTGGACGGATTCGTCGGCATTCCAGCCGCCTTCCGCCCAATCGGTAGCGGAGATGCGGACAAGGAGGGGCAAGTGGGCAGGCCACTCGGCGCGAACGGCGTCAACGACCTCCAGGAGCATGCGGATGCGGTTTTCGAAGCTGCCGCCGTAGTTGTCGGTTCGCTGATTGGCGAGGGGGGAGAGGAATTCGTGGAGCAGGTAGCCGTGGGCGGCGTGGATTTCGACAAAGTCGAATCCAGCGGCGAGGGCACGGAGGGCGGCCAGGCGAAAGGCCTCGACGGTGGCGGAGATGCCGGGGTGGTCGAGGGCCCGGGGGACGGCGTAGCTGGGGGAAAAGGCGATGGCAGAGGGAGCGACAGGCTGCCATGCGCCTTCCTCGGGCAACAGAAGGCGTTCGGCTATGAAGGGAGGGGTCATACTCCCCTTGCGGCCGGCGTGGGCGAGTTGGATGCCGGCGCGAGCTCCCTGGGAATGGAGGAACAGGGCGATGCGCCGCAGGGCGGGGATATGCTCGTCTTTCCAAATACCGAGGTCTCCGGAGGAGATGCGGCCCTCGGGGGTGACGGCGGAGGCTTCAAGAGTGACCAGGCCGGCGCCGCCCTGGGCGCGGGCACCAAGGTGCACGAGGTGCCAGTCGGTGGGGAAGCCGTCTTCAGAGGAGTATTGGCACATGGGGGAGACGCCGATGCGATTGGAGAACTCGAGGGAGCGGAGTTTCAAGACAGAGAAAAGCGGATGAGTCATGACTGGTTGGATGTGTAAGTTGGTTCGGGGATGCGTGAGGGTGAGTCCTGGCGTGAATCCAAGAGCTAAAAAAGGGGCAGAATTGGTTGATTTTGAGGGAAAAAACGGCGAAAAGTGACGATTTGGGGCTGTTTTTTGGCGAATCTTTCCTCCTGTCTGAACATAACTCCTTTGTTTGCAACAGGCGCTCATGACCTCAAGGGGAGAGGGTGGATTGCGGGTTTTTTCAGGGTGATTTGGGTGGATTCTCTCGCTGTTGTCTTTCCCAGTTTGCGCCTTTGGGCGGTAATTGCATGCGAAGGAATTCGAATTATTTCTGCTCCGATCTCCGCTCTGAGGATCCAGACCGCGGGCACCCGGCGATACTTTCGTTTGCCGCGGAAGCGCAATTCGCTTTTTCTTAAGAACAGCCGCGGATCCCTCACTTCGTTCTGGATGACAGTGTCATTCTTTTCATTGCTTTTTGAGGACGGCGGTGCCTTTTTCGTCGCTTAGGATCTGGCTTTCGAGGTGGCGGAAGGCGAGGGCCTGGTCGGCGGGGATCTCCACTTTACGGACCTCGTAGTCGCGCTCGTAGACGAGATGATTGTCTTTGGCGGTGACGCTGGAGTGGTAGGCGGCGAAGTCGACGTCGACGTTGATGGGGTCTGGGGTTTCATCGACGACGTACCCGGGGGGGAGGGTGATGTCAAAGGAGTCGTGCCAGTGACCGGTGGTTTCCAGATCGATAGGGACTTTGCGGGGCTTGTCGTCGAAGGGGAGAACATCTGTGCCGACTACGCGGGGGCGGACGAGTAGCAGGGTGCCGGCCTGGTGGGCGTATTGGCCGGCCGTGAGCTTGTATTGGATTTCGACTGGCTTGTCGAGGGCTGGCGGCTGAACGAATTGGAGGGAGTTCAGGACCACGCCAGGGACGTCGTGGGCGACTTCCAGTTCCAGGGCCTCATTGCGTTCTTTTTCGTCGGAATACTTGAGGATGTTCCTCTGTTCGCCGGCGCCACTGCCAGAAAAGGTGTTCTGGACTGAGCCGGTGAGGGTGCCGTCGGAGGAGAGGGTGAAGGAGCCTGTGCGCTGGTTGGAGTTGGCGTCCGGAGGGAGCACGGGCAGCGCGATGACCTGGCTGTCCGCGTCGGCGGCGAGGGTGCCGAAGCTACCCTGCTCGTAAGAGGGAAGGTTGCCGACGGGGACGCGCTCGTTGGTGGGGTCGAAGATGAGGTAGTGCTTGCCGTTGGCGGCTTTGACGATGGCCATGAGGCGGGGGTCCTGGACGTCGGCGGGGACCTCGATGGCGGTGATCATGTGGTTGCCATAGAGTGAGGGCTCGGCGGGATCAACGATGCCGCGGCGGTCGTCGACTGGAACGTAGTAGGCGTGGATGCCGGCGACCTGGAGCATGGAGATGAGCAGGGTGGTTTTGTCTTTGCAGTCGCCGTATTTGTTGCGGAAGATATCGGCAGCGTGGTTTGCCTGGAAGCCGCCGATACCGCGTTCGACGATGAAGTAGCGGATGTTTTTCTGGATATAGTCGGTGATGCGAGAGAGCTTTGTGTAGAAGTCGGGCGCGCCGGTGATGAGGGTCTGGGTTTGGGCGGTGATCTCCGGGGAGGGGTCGGGGCGGCCTGCTTCGAGGGAGGTCATCCACTTGCCGATGGCGCGCCATTGGGCATCGGTTCCGGGTACGGCTGCGTCGCCCCATTGGACGGACATGCGGCCGGCGAGGGCGGCCCAGGCGGGACGCGAAGGAATGTCGCGCAGGTTGAGCTCGGGCGTGTCATTGAGTTCCCAGCGCAGGTGGTTTGGAGCCACTTCAACCGGTTGGACGGACTTGAAGCTGTGCCATGCTGGGGCGTAGAGCATGCCGGGGGGCAGGTCGATTTCAAGAGCCTGGAAGACGACTGGGATTCTCTTCTGGACCTCCCAGATGGACTCATGAATATAGGGCCTCAGAACCACTTCAGACTCGCAAATGACAGTGGCGCCCACATCGACGGCGGGGGCATGTGCAATGCGGGCGCGGGTGGTGGAGAGCATCACCGGGATGCCGGTGTCGCCTTCTTCGGTGAAGTCGTAGTCCTGTGCCTGGTATTGCTTTTCGTTTGCGGCGATGGTCCAGACGTGGAAATAGTTAATTTTCTCGTCTTCTCCGTATTCGACGGCGCAGGTAACTTCAGAGCGGCCCTGGGGCTTGAGGACCCGTTTGGCGATGCGTTCGCGCTCGACGGCGCGGCCCTGGGCGTCGACGGTTTCAACGGTTTCGTCGTAGAGGATGAGGGCGGGGGCATCTTTGGCGTAGTCGGGGACCTTAGTTTTGTAGGCCTGAAGGCCCCACGCCGGGATGGGCTGAGAACCACCGAAGATGCCGGCAATGGCAGGCTTGCCGGTGGAAACCAGAAGCGCGGCAAGCAGCAGACGGGCGGGTAGCGAGTTCGACGGCGGTATTTCGGTCATCCGGTTTCCTTTGAAGTCAGTTTCCCTGAACGGCAGGTGCGTGGGCAAGCACGAGTTGTTCCTGATCGGCGGTGGCGACTTTCAGGTAGAAGTCGTGGAGGCTGCCATAGTCTTTGGAATCGAGGAGGGTGAAGTTGTACACGAGAGTGCGCAGAACATTGACGCTACCCCCATCAGCCTTCGAGACGATCTTGAGAACAGCATGGTCAGGCCAGGCGGCACTGGCAGGCGGCGGAGCACTTTCAACGGTAACGCCAGCGGGCAGATGGTAAGTCACGTCGTCTTCTTCGGTTTTGGCGAAGTGGACATCGATGGGGGTGGTGCGCGCTTCCTGGGAAGTGAAGGGATGCCTGGAGCGGGACTGAAAGAATACCCCGGGAAGGATGAGTCGCTTTGCGGTGACGGAGGCAATGTTTCCGCTGACTTTGACGATGGCGACCAGATTGACGGTGTAGTCGTCGAGGGCCAGGAAGTGGTCGAAGTCGGCCTGGACGCCTGCGGGGAAAGCATCCTTCAAGGACTCGTTAAATCGTTTCTTGACTTCATCCTGATCGTTTTCGAGGGAGGCCTGACGCCAGGAGAGGGCTTCGGGGCCGGAGAGGATGAAGCGGACCGAACCGGTGAGGGAGCCGGAAGGGTCGATGAAGAGCTGGGCAACTCGCTGAAGGACGGCAGTCTTGTAGTTGTTACCGGGGGTGAGGACGGATGTGGCGCCGCCCGCAGCCATACGAAAGCCTCCCGCCAGGTAATGCGGCCAACTGAGCGCGCCGAATGGGGCCACTTTCTGTCCTGGATCGAGATAAACGTCTTTACCGTTGAGTTCTACGATTGCAAGGTAGTCTTCCAACTGGCGAAGCGTGAGGAATGTGTTGTCGAAGATGCGATGGTTGCGGGGAACAATCTGAATCGGCCAAGTTTTTAACCCGGCGGCGCGACCAAGCGCAACGAAAAGCATCGTGATTTCATTCTTGTTGCCACTCTGGTACTTCCAGATATCCTCTGCGCTTCGAATATCCTTGAGCTTTTCCGCCTTGCGCTCGGCTTCGGTCTTGGTGTGGCCGAAGGTGGTGTTTTCGAGTTTCAGGACAGCAGCATAGATTTTTCTGGCCTTCTGCTCGTCGGTGTCTGCGGGGAGAACGAGGTCAGCGGCGGCTTTCTTGATGGCGGGGGTGGGAGCGGTGAATTGCTGGACGAATTCAGCCCAGTGCTGCCCAGCATCGGCCCAGAATGCAGGGCCGGTAATGGCGTTCGTGTAATAGAACTCAACACCCCAACTCACGGTGTTGAGCGGCGGCATCCAGTCTTCGGCGGGACTGGGAGGAATATCTGTCAGATCAAGAACGTAGGTGTCCTTCATTCCCAGGTAGTTGACCTTTTCCCCGAGACCGAGGTGAGAAGTGAAGTTGATGCGCGTGACGGGGCGGCCGTTCTCGTAGACGCCGGCGATCCCCTGGGTGAGGGGATGAAAGCTGAAATGAGCTTTACGGATGAAATAGGGCAGCTGGACACCCCAGACCGGCCGGGAAAGTTCATTGTCGGAAGAATGCAGCTTGATGCGGTACTCGAGAATACTGCCAACCTCGACACCAGGCAGGGTGAAAACCACCGTGTCCACCTGGAAGTCCTTGACCTTGAAATCCATCAGGTCAGCGGGCTTGGCCGTGAGGGGAACGATAGTTCCGTCCGCATGGATGGTGCGCCCATCAATCTCAGAGACTTTTTGGAAGGAGCGCGAATAGGCAACGCGAACCGTGGCCAGTTCCTTTCCCTTTTCAGTAAGGACCTTGATGCGTTCGTACCGGGTCCAGAAGCGCGTAGCGTCATCGGTTGTCTCTTCGCGATCCAGATAAACTGCGGCTGCCCCGGGGGCTTTGGGGTCGTCGGTCATTTTGAGTTCGTCTGGATTGGGGGGCTGAAATTGTGCGCGGACCAGGGTTGGGGTGAAGAGCAAAGCATAAAGCAAGGAAAGGCTGGGAACGAGTGTGGCGAGGCGCAAGAAACGCGACCTGACTGCGGGCAATTCGGGTGGGTGGGCAGAAGTCAAGGCGGTTAGTTCCCCTTTCCGACTTGATTTGCGGTGAGGACTAGCTGTTGCTGATCGGCGGCGGCCACTTTCTGGTAGAAGTCGTGCAGGGCCTGGTAGTCCTCAGTATGGGCGAAGGTGAAGGAGCGCGCGAAGGTGCGGGTGATGTTGACTTCGGCGGGGTCGGTCTTGCTGTTGATGAGCATGACGGCGTGGCCTTCCCAGGGTATTTTGCCGGGCTGGGGGGCGCTTTCGGCGGTGAGGCCGGCGGGCAACTCGTAGGTGACGTCGTCGCTGACCAGCTCAGCGTAATGCATGTCGACGGGGGTGAGGCGCTTGTCTTCGGTAACGAAGGGGTGGCTTCCGTGGGTCTCAAAGAAGAGGCCGGGAACGAGGAGACGCTTTGAGGTCGCAGTGCCTGCTGTGCCATGGACCTTGACCACGGCGGCGAGGCTGTTTTCTGGGTCGGCGAGCGCGATGAAGTGATCGATCTGCGCGGTGACGCCGTCCGGGACCATGCTTGTGATCCATTGTTCGAACTGCTTCTTCACCTCTGCCTCATCGTTTTCGAGGGCCTTTTGACGCCAGTAGAGAGCTTCCTGACCGGTCATGATGATGCGCAGGTTTCCATCGATCACGCCCTGGGGGTCCAGATTGAGCTCGGCGATGCGCTGCATGGTGTTGGCGGAGTAGGGCTGAGATGGCGAAGTTGCGAGGGCGCTGCCATTCGCGGTCTGGCGAAGGCCGGTGGCGATGGAATGCTTCCAGCTCATCGTCTGGAAAGGGCACATTTTTTCGCCGGGATCGAGGACAATTTCCTTGCCGCCCACTTCCAGCAGGACGATGGTGTCGTCGAGCTGGTCAAAGTACATGTATCCGGAGGTGAAGAGGCCCTGGTCGCGATTGACGACGCGCATGGCGTAAGCGGTGAGGCCGGCGGCCCGGAGCATGGAGAGATAGAGCAGAGCAATTTCGGTCCGGGTGCCGCTTTTGTCATTCCACACATCTTCGGCGTGTTTGACTGTCTTTAGCTTCAGATCTTTGCGTTCGGCTTTGCTTTTCTCGCGGGAGTAGTCGGTGTTGTCGAGCTCCTGCACGGCTTTGTAGATCTTTTTGGACTTATCGAGATCGCTGTCGGAAGGGTTGACGACGCCGACGAGGGCGTTGCGGATTTTGCCGGTGGGCTGGGCAAACTGGTCGACATCTTTTGACCAGGCGGAGCCGATGGTCTTCCAATAGACGTCCGGATCATTCTGCTCACGGATATAGAACTGGACGCGGTAAAGGGAGTTTTCGATGGGCGGCATCCATTCCTCTTTGGGAGCGGGAGGAATGTCTTCCATGTCCAGCGAGAAGCGGTTGAGGACGTCGCGGTTCACTTTTGCGCCGGGTGGCAACACGGTCCACAAGCCGACGTTGTAGTCGGTGTTGGAGGTGAACATGTAATGCGCCTTGTGGACAAAGTAGTCGCGCTGAATCCGCCAAACGGGAGGATAATGCCAGACGTAACGATAGCGGAGCTGGTAGTAATACTCGATGATGCTGCCCACGGTGACATCCGGCAGCGTGAAGACCTTGCGCGCAATCTTGTCTTCGCCTGCTTTGGAAACGAGCAGGTCGGCGGCCTTGCCTTTGAGCGGGATCACAGTTCCATCCGGATGGATGGTTCGGCCCTGGATTGCAGCCACTTCGTAGACGTATCCGTCCTCGTCCTTTTCGTAAGGCATCTCTACGGTGGCCAGGTCTTCAGCCTTCTCAGTAAGGATTTTGATCCGGACATAAAGGCTGTGAAAACCGATGCTGTGGTCGGCAATTTCGGTGACATTCAGAAAGACGGCCGCGGCCCCTGGGGCTTTGGGGTCGGCGGTCATCTGGCGTTCTTGAGGGGTTGCGTCCTGGAACTGTGCGGGCAGCAGCGCGGGAGAGGCGAAAACGAGCAACAGCAAGAGATAACGCAGCGGGTAGCGATTGCGCACAGTTTTTTCCTCTGGTTGGGAGCAAGTGGAAGTGTAGCTCGAAAGTGAGTAGCCATGTCTGTGTTTCTCAACACGCGGGCGCTGGTTGCGGCACTGTGGTGCGAGAGCTATACGTGCAGGGGCGGCATGGATCTGTCGTCTATAAGGCGAGTAACCGGGTAGTTGTCTCTTGAGTTATTCCCATGATTGTACCATCTATGGTGGTTGGCAGCCGAACGAAGGTAACGGGCGGAGTCAGAGCTGCGGCTTGGGTGGCGTAGACTGGTTCGGGCTGGTAAACCGATTCAGGAGGGGGCATCTCAAATGAAGCTACTGGGAGCGATTGGGATTTTTGTGGGGCTGGGAGTGCTGGGGCTGGGCGGGCAGGCGGCGCTTGGACAGTGGAATACTCCAAACCCGGTGGTGAGCTTTGAGAAGACTGCGGATGGGGTGGTAATTCACCAGAAGGACGGCGTGCTGCGGCTGGCGGTGAACGCGGACGATTTGATTCACGTTACATATGCGCCGCCGGGGTCGGCTGCACCGGAGCGGGCTTCAGACAATGTGGTGATCAAAAACGATTGGCCGGCCGCGACGTTCGATGTGACGTCTACGGACCGGGCGGTGACGCTGTCGACGGGGAAGCTGCGGGTGATGGTGGAGCGGGAGACTGGCGCGATCCATTACGTGGTGCCGGAGGGTACAACGGGGCCTGGAGCTACGGGACCGGGATCGACAGGCGGCGGGATGCGGGGCAGGCAGCTGACCACGGATGGGTATCGGTCGCTGAAGCCGGTTGAGGTGAATGGCGAGAAAGCATTTCATGCAGAGGTGTCGTTTCCGATTTATGGCTCGCACGAGGGGCTGTATGGGCTGGGGCAGCACCAGGCCGGGGTTTGGAACTATCGCGGAGAGACGGTTGACCTGTCGCAGGAAAACACCAATATCGCGGTTCCCCTGCTGGTTTCGACGAATGGGTATGGGATTTTCTGGAATAACCCGTCGCGCAGCCGGATGAACAACCGGTTTGTGCATGGCCTGTATTGGAGCGCGGAGGTTGCGGACAAGATTGACTACTACTTCATCTATGGGCCGGAGCCGGACCAGATTATTGCGCGGTATCGCGAGCTGACGGGCGAGGTCCCGCTGTTTGGGCGGTGGGCTTACGGATTCTGGCAGTGCAAGAACAAGTACGAGTCGCAGAAGGAGCTGGAGACGGTGGCGGCGCGATACCGGGCCGAGCATATTCCCGTGGACAACATTGTGCAGGACTGGTTTTGGTGGATCACGATGGGAGAGATGACGTGGAACAAGAATTATCCCGATCCGCAGGGGCTGATTGACACGCTGCACAAGGAGCATTTCCACCTGATGGTTTCGATCTGGCCCTACTTCCGGCCGGGGAGCGCGACGTATGACCAGTTCGACAAGAGCGGCTGGTTTATCACGAAGACGGTGCAGCAGAGTTTTCACCCGATTGGGCAGGCACTGTATGACCCGACCAATCCGGCGGCAATGAAGCAGTATTGGGCGAATGCGAATACGGCGCTGTTCCAAAAGGGCGTGGACGCGTGGTGGCTGGACACGGACGAGCCGGAGACGGAAGCGCATGAAGACAATATTTTGACCACGAACCAGATGCATATTGGCTCGGGTGCGCGGTATGCGAATATCTATCCGCTGTTTCACACGGCTGGGGTATCGGAGGGACAGCAGGCGGCGGAGGCCGGGAAACCAGAGCTGGATAAGCGGGTGTTCATTCTGTCGCGGTCGGCGTATGCGGGGGCGCAGCGGTACGGGGTGACGGCGTGGTCGGGAGATGTGTTGAGCGACTGGGTGACGTTTCAGAGGCAGATTCCGGCGGGGCTGAATTACGCGATATCGGGGATGCCGTACTGGACTACCGATATTGGTGGATTTATCTCGGGCGGGGACTTGAACAATCCGAAGTTCCGCGAGCTTTTTGTGCGGTGGTTCCAGTTCGGCGCGTTCAGCCCGATTTTCCGGGTGCATGGGACGCGCAATCCGAGCGAGAACGAGCTGTGGAGCTATGGTCCGGATGCGGAAAAGATCCTGGTGGACTATGACAATCTGCGCTATCGGCTGATGCCTTACATCTATAGCCAGGCGTGGCAGGTGACGAACAACCACGGCACGCTGATGCGGCCGCTGGTGATGGATTGGCGCGAGGATGTGGAGGCGCAGAATACCGGGGATGAATACCTGTTTGGGCCGGCGATTCTAGTGAGCCCGGTGACGACGGAGGGGGCAACGGCGCGGACGGTGTATCTGCCGGCAGCGACATGGTATGACTTCTGGACGGGAGAAAAGCAGGAGGGCGGGAAGCGGATACAGGCGGACGCTCCACTGAGCAAGCTGCCGCTGTTTGTGCGGGCAGGGTCGATTGTGCCGATGGGGCCAAAGATGGAGTGGAGCACCGAGAAGGCAGAGGATCCCATTGAGTTACGGATTTATCCGGGAGCGAACGGGGACTTCGTTTTGTATGAAGACCAGAACGATGGGTACGAGTATCAGAAGGGCGCGCATGCGACGATTCCCATGCACTGGGACGATGCGGCGCGGACGCTGACCATTGGGGCGCGAGAGGGGAGCTTCCCGGGGATGCTGGCGGAGCATACATTCCGGCTGGTGGTTGTCGCATCAGGCCACGGGGTTGGGGTTGGGGAGAGCGAGGCGGCTGAGGGGACTGTGGTTTACAAGGGCGCCAAGGTCGAGGTAAGGCCGTGAGGCAGCTAATGGCTAACAGCTATGAGTCATCCACCGGCGTTGCCGACCCGAAATCAATGAAACTGTAGCGCCGATCTCCAGATCTGCTGTCGTGCGGGCGTCCTCGCCCGCGCACTTCAAGTTGCTCCACCGCTGTTTCTTATCAGCTTTTAGCCTTTTGTGCCTTCGAGGAGCGTGGAGACCAAGGCCAGCGGCAGGCCGACTACGTTGAAGTAGTCGCCTTCGATGCGGGGAATCCAGCGGGCGGCGCGACCCTGGATGGCGTAGGCGCCGGCCTTGTCCATGGGCTCGCCGGTGGCGATGTAGGCGGCGATTTCGGCGTCGGAGATGGTCAGGAATTTGACGGCGGTGACTTCGGCGGCGACTTCGGTGCGGGTTGCGGTCACCACGGCTACGCCGGTGATAACGCGGTGAGTTCGGCCGGAGAGAAGACGGAGCATTCGGGCGGCGTCGGCTGCGTCTTCGGGCTTACCGAGGATCGCCCCATCGATCACCACCGTCGTATCCGCACCAAGCACAACCAGGCTGTCATCCTGAGCGCAGCGCAGCGGAGTCGAAGGATCTGCGGTTGCACTTCGGCTTAGTCCGGCGAAGACCGTCTCTGCTTTCTGCCTCGCCAACCGCACCACGTAGGCGATGGGATCTTCACCCGGCTCGGAGTCTTCGGGGATATGCGCGGGGTGGACCTCGAAGACGAAGCCGGCCTGAGTGAGGAGTTCGCGGCGGCGGGGTGAGGCTGAGGCGAGAACCAGCATATTCAGATTATCGGGCAAAGAATTGGGTACTGGGGATTGGGCTGGCGCTGGGATGTGTCTGTAGGATTCGAAGCATGATGATTTTTGCGGATTTGACTCTGGCAAAGCGGCTTGAGGCTGCGGAGGCGTTTGCCTGCGCGCAGTTTGCAGTGGCGCGTAGCAGGTTGTTTCCAGAGCTGGGTTCGACGTGGACCAAAGTTGCGGGAACGACACTGGTCTTTGGCGGGGTCCACTCGCCGACTACGCAGAGCTTTGGGCTGGGATTGTTCGACGAGCTCACCGAAGCGGCCCTGGTTGAGATGGAGCAGTTCTTCCTGAGCCGCGGGACGGCGGTGATGCATGAAGTGTGTCCGCTGGTGGGAGTAGGAGCTTTGGACCTTCTATGCGGGCGCGGGTACAAGCCAATCGAGGTCAGCAACGTCCTGTATCGGACGGCGGAAATGCCTGAAGGGCAGCGGCCAGCCAATGTCACGGTGCGGGTGGTTGGACAGGGAGAGGCGAAGATATGGTCGCAAGTGAGCGCGCGTGGCTGGACCCATGAGCATCCGGAGTTGCAGGCGTTTGTGCAGGAGCTTGGGGATCTGATGGTGGTGCGGGAACAGAGCCCTTGTTTCCTGGCCGAGGTGGATGGGGTGGCAGGGGCGGCTGGGGTTTTGAGCATGCATGACGGCGTGGCGCTGTTCGGGGGATCGGCGACGGTTCCGGAACTGCGGCGGCGCGGGTTGCAGGCGGCTCTGCTGGAGGAGCGGATGCGGTATGCGTTCGCGGCGGGATGCGATCTGGCGATGATGGTGGCGGAAGCAGGCAGCAACTCGCAGCGGAATGCGGAGCGGAAAGGCTTTCGTGTGGGGTATACGCGGATGAAGTGGCGGCTGGGAGGCTAAACGCTCAGCCCGGTTTGCAACCCGCCGGGCGTGGCCAGCCCCCAGGCCATGGCGGGGGTGTTGTGGGCCAGGCCGAAGCGGCCGTCGGGGCCCAGCAGGATGATTCCGCCGTGGCCGCCCAGGCGGTTGTACAGATACGAAATCGCTTCGCGGGCGGCGATTTCGGGGACTGATCCGGCTGCTACGCGGTCGGTGGCCCACTTGCCTAAAACCAATTTCATGATGGGTTCGCCCCAGCCGGTCAGCGAGACGGCGGCAGCAAGGTTGTCAGCGTAGCACCCGCAGCCGATGAGGGACGAGTCGCCTACGCGGCCGGGGGTTTTGTTGAGCGTGCCTCCCGTGGAGGTGGCGGCGGCCAGGTTGCCCCGGCCGTCGAGGGCTACGGCGCCGACGGTGTCGTGACTGCCAAAGCCGGGTGGGGGGAACGCGGTTTCGGGGCCTTTGTCGTCGTGCAGGATGTGGTTGGGAACCTCGGGCTCCGGGCCGGAGAAGGTCTCGTCGCCGAGCCCGGCGGCCTGGCGGGCCTGGGCGTGGCGCAGCCGCTCGATTTCGCGTTCGAGGACGAGTGCCGAATTCTCAATCAAGGCCATGCCGTGGGCTTCGGCAAAGCGCTCCGCGCCTTCCCCGACAAAGTAGACATGCGGCGACTTCTCGAGCACCAGGCGGGCGGCCTGGATGGGGTTGCGCAGGCGCTCGACGCAGGCTACGCCGCCGGCTTTCATGCGCCCTCCATCCATAAGGAGAGCGTCGAGTTGGACGCGGCCGTCGGAGGTGAGGAAACTGCCTCGACCGGCGTCGAAGGTGGGGTCATCCTCGAGGACCGTGACAGAGGCTTCGACGGCGTCGATGGCGGAACCCCCTCGACCGAGGATGGCATAGCCGGCTTCCAGGGCGGCGCGGACTCCGGCTTGGTGGGCGGCGGCGGCATCTGCGGGAATGGCCCATGCGCCGCCGTGGACGAGGAGAGTGGGGTCGTGCGTGGCAGGGGTGGTCACGGGGATTATGGTAGAGCATTGCACCCCGGCGGGAAATCCTGTCAAGGGGGCGCGCAGTATGGGGTGACGTTAAGTTGTTGAAAATAAATACAAATAGAGCGGATGCTTGATTTGCATTGTATTAGTTGCGGATCGGCTAATCTTAAAAACAGTCAACACGAAAGAAAGCGAATGGGAGTGTGCATCACTCCAGAAGAAGTTCGGACCGCTTCCGCAGGTTCGGGCAAACGGGGATGGAAATGAGGGGCGATTCCGGAGCGGAGTCGGCCCTTTTTGTTTCTGCACGAAAGACGAACAAGTGCGGAAGACTGGCCCGGGATTGGCGGAAAAATGACAACTCGGAGAGCAGTAGCAGTTAGAACCATCGCACCCAGGAAACCAACCTGGATCAACAAAGTGGCAGAAAAGGTTGTGGAGGACAACGCCGACGGGATTTGCAACGGTCTGGCGGAAGCCGCAAAGAAGGGCCACTCTATGAGCGCCAAAGTTTTGCTCGATCTGGCTGACGGAAATGTGAACATCGAGGAAGCGTTGGAGAAGAGGCCGCTCAAGACCATCGCCATGCGCCTGGGGGCAGAGCAGCAATCACCTAAGGATCACCCGGATACGAAGGAAGAGAAAGACCCTTCGCAGCCGGCACTTGTAACGGTTTGATTTTTTAATTTGGCAGGCAATGCGGCGGAGATCGGCGGGCGAATTGCCCGTTGGCTCCGCCGCTTTTTGGTGAAGAAAGAAGAGACGCGAATGAGGCTGACGATGAGCGATTGGTGCGGCGCAGACAGAGGCATGATGGCGAAATTTTGGCTGGCGTTGGGAGTGTGCCTGCTGGGGATGGCGCTGGTATCCGTCGCCCGCGGGCAGGCCATTACGACCACCACCGTTCAGGGAACTGTGTACCTGGCAAACGGACAGGAAGGTTCCGGCACGCTGGTTTTGAGTTGGCCCGCTTTTACAACAGCGGGTGGTCAGTCAGTGGTCGCGGACAGCATGACACTTAAGATTGGGGCGGACGGGTTTGTGAGCGTGAATCTGGCGCCGAACCTGGGAGCAACTCCGGCGGGGCTCTATTACACGGCGGTGTACTACCTTAGCGACGGGACGACCACAACTCAGTACTGGGTGGTGCCGGCAGCGGCGCAGGCGAGTTTGGCGCAGGTGCAGTCGCAGCTGATGCCGGCGGCGCAGGCGGTGCAGGCGGTGAGCAAGGCTTATGTGGACCAGGCGATTGCCGAATCGGAAAGCGGGCAGCTGACGATTTCCGGTGGAACGCTGACGGGGCCTTTGTATTTGACCGGCGACCCGACGCAGGCGTTGCAGGCAGCGGACAAGCACTATGTCGACACGACGTTAAGCCAAGCAGTGCCGATAGCCGGCGGCAGCATGACCGGGGCGCTCCAGACTCCGGCCGTGAACGGAGTTGAGTCGCCGCTGCCGGGTAGCACGCTGACGACGCTGCAAGCGGCAGTGAACGCCGCGGGCGCCAACGGGGCAATGGAGATTCCTCCCGGCTACGCTGGGTACGACACATTTACCAATCCCAACGGCCTGTATGTAAAAGACCTGCGGCCGGCGACCACCCAGCAGCAGGAACGGAGCGTGAAGGAGTTTGGTGCGGTGTGTGACGGGGTGACCGACGACACGATTGCTTTGCGGGCCGCGTTGAACTATGCGAACGCACACGGTGTCGCGCTGACCATTCCACAAGGGACATGCATGACGCAAACGCTCACCTGGCATGGAGAATCGATTGGCGGGATGGGCAAACAGGTATCGGCGCTGAAGGGATATCCGGGGCAGGATGTGCTGGCATCGACTGCGGACAGCACCACACTGCTTGCGTACACACGCTTTCACGACCTGACGATTTACGTGGACCAGAGCGTGGATGCTTCCTGCTCTGCGGCAGAGGGACGCGCCGCAGCGGGGACCTGCGCGGTGGGCCGGCCGATGGAAATGAACACGATCTTTTCGCCGGGAGGCAATGGCCTGAATGGAACGCCTGGGACCGGCGCGGCATGGTCTGTTGGGAACTGCGCGATTGCCATGCCCGCGGCCACCGGTGCGGGCGGGAACGGGCTGCGCGTGGCGGAGATTGAGAATGTGGAGATTGCAGTGACCGGGATTGATCCAATGGCTGCGCAGTATGCCGGTGCGCACTCTACACACACCTGCGGCTTATACCTGGCGCAATGGCCGCAGTGGAGCGAGTTTCGCAACATCGATATACGCGGCGTGAATACAGGGATTGCTCTGCCGGCATTATCTGGATTGACGCCCGCCGGCCTGAACTCAGACTCAAACCGCTGGCAAAACATTACGATCACCGCGACGCACGCGTTTACAGCTGCCGCGGGGTCCAATAATGTTCTGGACAACGTAGTGGCGATGGTTGGCAACTCCGCCGCTACGGCTGAGCCGCCCACCGGGCTGGTGCTCGATTTGAATGGCGCGGCACAGGGATGGACGGTACGCAATGCCGTGGTGTTGCCCTCGTGGAACGCGGCGCAGCCGCAACTGACCGTGGCTGCAGCGGGTGGAGCGATAACCGCGGTGACGGTTGGCTCGGAGCATGGGTTGGGATTCGATCCATACGGGACGCAGGTTCCGCTGAAGTTCAGCGGCAATTGCACGGCGCAGGCCGCGGCCAGCGTGAACAGCAACGGAAGCATCGGGGCGGTGACCGTGACGCAGGGCGGCGTCGGCTGCTCGGGGACCACGACGGCGATCCTGAACGTTGCGGGAACCTGGGATACAGCCGCGCCGGTGAACCTGATTGGCGGGCAAAATATGACCTTCTTTGCCGGAAACCTGCTGAAGGGCAATGGCGGTTATACGGTTTGGAATGCCGGCAGCTCGCAGAACAACGGCACCGAGCTTGGCGGGGGCGGAGGCATTCTGCCGGGAGGCGGAACGTATGCCGCGCTGGTGGCCAACAGCTCTCTTGGCTCAGCACTGGCGGTAGACCAGTTTCCTGGAGCTGACTTTGGCGCGAAGCTGCAGACATGTCTGGGAGCTTTGAGCACGACCTACGGCGGCACGTGCGATGCGCGCAACTTCACGGGCAATCAATCGATGGGATCGAGCTTGAATATCTCGATTGCGAACAGCACCGTGTTGCTGCCTTGCGCCACGATTACGACGAGCAGCCAGATTGTGGTGACTGCGGGGACGCGCAATGTATCGCTACGCGGGTGCGCCTTGCGCGGCGGGTCGACGGCGAGCGGGAGCCAGGGCGGGACGGCGTTTCTTTATTCGGGAACAGCGGCGATGGTGCAGGTGGGCGACCCGGGTTATGCCGTCGATACCGCGGGCTTCCACATGGACAACGTGGTGATCAACACGACGGCGTCCACAGGCGCGACAGCAAAGGGGCTGATTGCTTATCGGACTCAGGAGTTGAGTCTGGAGGGGCTGTATTTTCTCGGGAATTCGAACCAGACAGGTATGACGCTCGATGGAACCGGCAATTACACGGGTGGGAGTTTCTTGGGCGACGAGTTTGGCGGATTTCAGACGGCTATCAACGCGATTGGGCACCAGTCGGCAAATGCAGCCACGACGGACTGGATGAACGCCAGTACGTTTGTGCGCGTGCACGTCGATTGCCCAACGAGCGCGGGGAGCCCGATTGCCGGGACGACCGGCATCAATCTTCAGCAGGGCGACGGAAACACTTTTACCGGCGGCGACGTGGAGGGATGCGCAACCGCTCTGCACCTGGGAGCGAACGCGCAGAACAATACGATCGTCGGCTTGCGCAATGAGAACTCAACGAACCAGGTAGTGGCCGACTCGGGAAGCTCTTATAACAACTGGATTGCCGGCGGGACCATGTTCACCGGGCAGTTGACCGACAACGGAACGCGTAACAGCTTTCTGGATACGTTCCACCGCAGCTTCAACGGGTTGAATGGCGATTGGTACGGCAGCCAGAAGGATGCCACGGTGACCAATCACTATCGGCTGGGCACAGGCGCGGGGAACGAGCGCGGTTTGATGAACGAGATTCAGACAGACTCTGGATATCGCTGGCTGGAAGGCTACACGGATGCGACGGCTGGAGAGCAGTTTTACCAGGTTCAGGATCTGCTGAACAGTGTAAACCGCCTGTCGATCGGGCAATATAACAACGGGCAATCGAGCACAAATAACCAAACGGTTATCAACGCCGCGGGGACCGGCGCGGTGGTTCTGAACGGGTCAAACAGCGCGGGGACGGGCGGGGTGATTATCGGCTCAGGTGGCGCAACATCCTCGACGGTGGCCACGGTGGACAACGCGGGCGATGCGCAGCTGAACGGAACGCTGCTGGTGGGCGGAACGTCGCAATCGACGGGGACGATGACGGTGCGCAACAACGCGGACGCCGAGGTGGACTACTACCTTTGGCCCGGAGTCACAACCAGCCAAAAGGGATCCTTTACTTACAAGGACTGGAATGGCAACAGCCAGTGGTTCATGGTGAAGGATGCGAGCAACAACTGGGCGCTGAATTCAGCGATTGGCGGACTGGATAGCTTCAAGGCGTACCAGAGTACGAACAGCGGAGACACTTATGTCAATGCATCGAATCCTTCCGGTGTGGTTCGCGTGAACTACGAGAGCGGCGCGGGCGCGGGGTTCAACATCTATGGCGGCAACAGCAGTTCGCTGTACGCGAGCTTCACGGGAGCGACGGCGATCAAGTTTCCCGGGCTTGCCGCAACCAGCGGACATAACTGCATGCAGATCGATAACGCAGGCTATATCACGAATACCGGCTCTGCGTGCGGTTCCGGTGGCAGCGGCTCAGTGACGAGCGCGAATTCGGGCCAGATTGCCTACTACACAGCGAATGGAACATCGATTGGCGGGATGAATCAAGTGCCGCTGTCTGCGGGCGGAACGGGGGCTTCGACCGCCGCGGGGGCGCTGGCCAGTCTTGGCGCGCAGCCTGCAATCGCGGGGATGACATCGGATGGGGCAAACGGTGTTCAGGTATCGGCAAACGGAACTTTCGGAGGCACTGTTTCAGCATTGAATGTGTTGCCGCGGCAAATCGGCTCGGTATTCTATGCGGACGGATTTCCTGCCTCTGGATGCACCGTTGGGGCCACGGCTTATACCACCAACCTTGACTGCGCGGTAGCAACGGCAAAGGCATGGATCGCTGCAAACTTGCGGCCCGGCGTGCTTGAGCTGGGTATGGGCTCCTATAACACCAATGTGGGCATTACGCTGCCCAGCAATAACAACGGCGTATCGTTGAGCATCGAGGGCAAGGGCACATCTACTCCAGGTTTCGCTACGAACATTAATGCCACCATCATCAACCTCACAGGTTCCATCACCACTGCGGTGATCTACCAGCCTGAAGCGCAGCTCACGAGCGGTGGCTACCAATACCCCAGCATCTTCCTCCGTGGCTTTGCCATCAACGCAAGCAACCTTGCGCCCGCATGCCTGGACGTGTTCGGGGCTAGGCAGTCGTCGTTCGAGCATCTCAGTTGCATCCGTGCAAATGATGGAACGGCCCTGGACCACTTGGTCGCCATTTCAAACCCAAATGATACCGGATGGGAGCAGGGCGGATACGTGTACGAGAGCAACGTCCGTGACGTATTCATCTCTCCTTATGGCCCAGGCGGTGGCACTTATGCGCAGCTTGTTGCGAATGTCGTCGGCGGTGGGCTTGCAACTGGCATCGGTTCTGTTACGGTCACAAATGGGGGCCTTTACTACACCAGCCAAACACCGACAATCGTCTTCTACGGACATGGAAACAGCGGAAACCCGCCATGTGCGACCATGCCCGTTGCTTCGGCCATCGTCAACACCAGCGGCGTTGTAACTGCCGTGAACGTCACCACGGCGGGCGTCGGATGCGTTGGCCCTTTGGATGTCCAGGCTCAAACAACCTCACAGATTGGTTACGGCCTGAGACTCAAGTATTTGTCCGACAGCCGGCTTGAGGATATCCGCGTGGTTGGGCCATATATAACGGCTGCCACGGAGGAAAGCGGGGGCGGCAATTCTCTGGAGAAGATGCACAACTACGGCCAGGCGGTCAGCTATCTGACATACGGCGGATCGAGTTGGACGAACACGGAGTGTGACAGCCCCGGAGACTATTGTTTTGACTTTGAAGGGCCGGGTTCGGTTGTTGTCGGGTCCAGCTACTTTCCACATGCGGGACAGGCGGGAGCTTCCTTTGCTTATGTTGCGCCAGCCGCGACGAACACGACGATCGTCGGGCTGACTTGCAATGCGCCGCAAACCTCCGGAGATTATCACGCGCTTTTGACAAGCACCGGAGCGTTTGATCTGGGCAGTTATCTTCCGGCAAATGTGAATGCAGTGGGGCTGGCCAACTGCACGACAACAGTATCTGTTCCATCTTCCCTTCCGATTAACAACACAGGAACTCCTTCGCAAAACCTGGGAGTTGGAATATACAATCCCACGGGCGCGCTCAACGCAGGGTCATGGCCGTTTTCTCTTTACGACCTGCAGGCCGGCTTCCCTGAGGCCATTGCGCTAAAGACCAACACTGACGGCAACTCTTACGATCAGCTGGGTATTTACTGGCAGAACTCCAGTCACGCTCCGAATGGCGAGGCTTTGGCGGTTGTCAACGGCACGCTGGCAACGGCATCCAACAACTACAACTCGCCGATGATTCAAGGTACCGGAAACTACTGGAAGAGCACAGGAGGCTCTGCGCAGGACTACTACTCGATACAGGGTGTGCTCGGAACGGGATCGAACCCTCAATTCACCCTGAAGTTTGGATATGGCGGGGCAGCCGGCACTCCTAATATCAGTTTCCCTTTCACAATGAGCGGCACAACACTCTATTCGGAAATCATGGGGGGCACACTCACGAACAGCCGCTATGCTTACTTTCCCGATGTCAACGTGAACATGATGGTCGGGCAGGTGGCAACATCCAACCTCACGGCACAAACGGCAAACTCCGGGGCGCAAGTGCTCACATCCTCCGCGCTTGCCGGGCTCTATCGCGTTTCCTGTTACACCGTGCTCACCACGGCGGGAACAACGTCTTCCACGCTGCCTCAGTGTGCCTTTCAATTCACGGATGCGGACACGGGTGTCCAATCGGCGTATTTGCAGATTACGGGCAACCTCAGCAGCAACATCGTGGGGACAACACAGACCCAAGGCTTCTATACGTTCAACGCCAAGGCGGGCACCACGATTCAATACGCCACTTTGAACTATGCAAGCAGCGGGGCCACACCTATGGCCTATGCCATCCACGTCCGCCTGGAATATCTGGGCCAATAAAACGCATTGACACCTAAGGTCTGAATTGAGGCGGTATGGCGATGTCATGGGAAGAGAGTGCGGGTCCGACGCAGGCATGGAGCATGCCGCTGGAGGCTTTCGATCGCGAGGAACTGGTGCGGTTCGGGGCGATCCTCGATCGGCGGCCGGCCAGCCTGCTGGGAAGGACAGTGGGCATCGCGCTTGCAGAGATGCTGCTGTCAGTAAGAACGAAAGCTGGATGGACCGCGCCGCTCAAGGCCAATACTGCGCAACTGGCTTTCGAACGACGGCGCCGTGAGCGAAACATCGTGTTGAAGGCGCGGCAGATGGGGCTGACGACGTGGGCGGCAGCGCGGTTCTTTCTGAAGACGATTAGCCAGCCGGGAACCCTGACGCTGCAGGTGGCGCACACCCAGGAGTCGGCTGAGGAGATCTTTCGGATCGTCCACCGCTTTATTGACTGCTTGCCGGATGAATTGCGCGAGGGCCCCCTGAGGACGTCGCGAGCCAACGTGCGGCAGATTGTGTTTCCGCAGATGGACTCGCAGTATCTCGTGGTTTCGGCTGGGGATCGAAATGCCGGGCGTGGATTGACGGTGCAGAATCTGCACTGCTCTGAGCTGGCGCGATGGCCGGGCGATCCGGGGGAGACGCTGGCGGGGCTGCGGGCCTCGATGGCTCCGGGAGCAGAGCTGATCCTGGAGTCGACGTCTGACGGCGTGGGTGGGTGTTTTCATGAGGAGTGGCAGAAGGCCGGCGAGACGGGGATGGTGCGGCATTTCTTTCCCTGGTGGATGGAGCACAAGTACTGGGCGGAGGCAGTGTCCGAGTCCAGCCTGACGGACGAGGAGCTTGCTCTGATGGCGCGGCACGGGCTGGACCGAGAGCAGGTTGGCTACCGGCGGGGAATCCGCGCCAACTTTCGCGGGCTGGCGATGCAGGAGTATGCCGAAGATGAGCAAAGCTGTTTCCTGGCCAGCGGGGATTCGGTATTTGAGCTGGCGGCGATCGAGGAGCGGCTGCTTAGCGCTCCGGTGCCGCAGCAGGTTCGTCGCAACGGGGAGATGGAGGTCTGGCTGCCACCGATCCCGGGGAGACAGTACATTGTTGCTGTCGATCCGGCTGGCGGAGGAAGCGATGGCGACTACTCAGCCGCGCAGGTGCTGGACATGGAAACGGCTATGCAGTGCGCCGAATTTGCAGGGCACGTCAGCGGCCTTGAGCTGGCGCAGCTGGTGACCGCGCTGGCCAGCGAATACAACGGCGCCTGGCTGGTGGTGGAGCGCAACAATCATGGCAGCGGGGTGCTGGCGCTGGCGGAGACGGTCTGTCGATATAGACGGATATTCGCGCAAGCGGGGCAGGCGGGGTGGCTGACGACTTCCGTGAGCAGGCCGGCAGTGCTGAGCCGGCTGGGCGCGGCGCTGGTGGAGCGGCCGGACTGTTTTATGAGCCGGCGGCTGCTTGGCGAATGCCGGACGTTTGTGCGGCTGGCGAACGGCGGTTCGGGAGCGCAGGCGGGAACCCACGATGACCGGGTGATGGCCATGGCGATCGGGTTGGGAGCGCGAAACGAGCTGTTAGCCGTTAGCTTTTAGCTGTCAGCTTTTTCTTGCCGCAGGGAGCGGTTGAGGAAGGGCGCGGAGGGTGCCGGGACTAGGCCGTGAAGCTCGTAGCCAAAAGCTAAGAGCTAATAGCTCACGGCTGATAGCTGCTTTTCGGCCAAGCGCTTAGAATTCGAGTAGCAATCCATTCCTATCGGGGGCGGGCTTGGCGGTACTGGCTGTGCAGCAAATCCGGCGAATGCGAGGCGGCGCGCAGGGCCAGTTGATGCTGGGCGCGGACGGGCACGTCTATGTGGTCAAGTTCCAGAACAATCCGCAGCATATACGGGTGCTGGCCAACGAGTTTCTGGCATCGCGCCTGGCATTGGCGGTGGGCCTGACGGCGCCCGAGGTGGAATTGGTGGAGGTTTCCGGCTGGCTGGTGGAGCATACGCAGGAGTTGGAGATCGACCTGGGGAAGACACGGGTTCGATGCCAGCCGGGGCTGCAGTTTGGCTCCCGATTTGTGGGTGGGCTCATGCCGGGACAGGTGGTGGACTACCTCCCGGAAGAGCAGCTGGCGGAGGTTAAGAACCTCGCTGAATTTGCTGGGATCCTGGCGCTGGACAAGTGGACAGGGAATGCCAATGGGCGGCAGGCGGTTTTCACGCGCAAGCAGAGGGAGCGCCGCTACCGCGCGGTTTTCATTGACTACGGATATTGCTTCCATGCGGGGGAGTGGCGTTTCGAGGATATACCCCTGCGCGGTGTCTACTACCGCAACGATGTGTATCGGGAGATATCCGGGTGGGATTCATTTGAGCCGTGGCTGACGCGGCTGGAGAAAATGCCGGCGGAGACGGTGTGGGCGGCGGCGAACGAGGTGCCTCCGGAGTGGTACGGCGGGGATATTGCGGAGATGGAAGCACTGGTGGAGAAACTGCTGGCAAGGCGATCAAAGATTCGGGACGCGATTGAGGCGTTCGGGAGGTCGGATCGGAGGCCGTTCCCTAAATGGGGTGAGGTGGGGGGCAAAATTGAAGAAGAGGGTTGGAAGGAGACCCGATGGGGGTCTAGCATGGCAGGGAGAGTGAATTGATCGGGCAGTGGTCAGTTTTCAGTTGCCGGAAGCCGGAATGCGCTTGCTTCGCGGGTCCGAGACGGATTTCTGGAAGCTGGTTTCAGCAGCTTCAGAACTGAAGACTGACAACTGATAACTGATAACTGATAACTGATAACTGAGGACCGACCTGGATGAGCAGCGGCAACGAGCGGCGGGAATGCGAGTTTCACCTGCTCCGGTATGTATCGGACGCGGTGCGGAACGAGTACGTGCATATCGGCGTGATTCTGCGCGAGCAGGGCAGCCCGGAGGGAGCGCGTCCCGCCCCTGCGCTGGTCCGGTTCACGCGCGATTGGCGCCGGGTGCGCTGCCTCGACCCTGAAGCCGATACGGCGGTACTGGAAGGTATGGAAACCGAGCTGCGCATGCGCTTCCAGGCAGAGCCGGACGGGAATCTGATGCAGCATCTGCAAGAGTCGCTTTCGCTGAGCGTGCAGATGACGGAGGCCAAGGCCTACCTGGCAGAGAGCCTTCCGGCGGGCATGGACGAGCTGATGCGGCTCTATGTGGAACCGCCGCCCCGGGAGCGGGTGCCGCGGCTGAGCGGGCGGGCGGCGATCCAGGCGCGCATGCGGAGTGAATTCGAGCACGCAGGGGTGTGGGATCTGCTGCGCAAGCGGATTGCGGCGGCGGAGTATACGCGGCCGGGAGATCCACTGAAGATCGACGTCGGTTACAGGCCTAACGGCATTATCCGCATGTTTCACGCGGTGAGCCTGGAGCCGGGGGTGGAGATGGCCAAGGTGCTGGCATTTTCGGCGGCGAGCCTGCGAGCGGGCGTGGAACGAATTGAGAAGGCACAGCTGGAACTGACGGCGGTGATTGAGCCTGCGGCGCGGGTTGGCGCGACGAGCGAGGAGCCGGAAAGGCTGGAGATGTATCGCTTCGGGGTTGAGACGATGGAGGAGCATCGGATCAGGGTATTAACGACTTCTGATCTGGGCCGTGTGGCAGAAACGGCGCGGCGCGAACTGAATCTTTGATTCTGTCAACTTGGGGCTCGACTCAGTTGATCGGCAGGTGGCATCTAACGCATTTGAAATCATCCCGTTAAAGAAAGAAAAATAATTCGAATAACTTTGCAGGCTATTTGATGAGATTCGGATAGGATTGTTTTTGTGAGTTAGACGCTTGGAAGTGAGCTCCGATAAGTCGACAGGCTTTTCAGGCAGCTGATAGCTATCAATTTGGTAACAATGAAGGCATGACCCGTTCCGGGGCTATGCCTTTTTGTTTTGGGCGCAGCGGAAAAAAGGAAGGTATTCGTGAGGGTCACAGAGCAATTGCGGGAGATCTGGCGGCAGGCCATCGGAAGCGGGGAGAAGAGCGATCTGGCCGCCGAAGCTGCCACGGCGGACGCCAGGCGGAAAACGCTGGCGCTGCCCGCCATCTTGAGTCCGGTGCAGTTCCCAGGCCGGCTGCTGCCCAAGCCGACGCCGGCTAATCTTCGCCGCTTTTCGGAGACGCCGGTGGTGCGGCGGGCCATCAACGTCATCAAGGACCGTATCGCTGCAATGGATTGGCAGATTCGCGTGCGGCGTGGGGTGCGCGCGGGGGATGTGGCGTTTGCGGAACGCAAGCTACGGGCGCTGCGGCGGACGCTGGAAGAACCGAACGCGGTGGACAGTTTCCGAACGCTGATCGAACAAGCCATCGAAGATGCACTGACGGGCGGATTTGGAGCCATTGAGATGGAGCCGACGGGCGATCCGGAGAGGCCGGCGATGCTGTGGCCTGTGGATGGGGCCTCGATTCGGATCAATGCGGCATGGGACGGACAGCCGGAGACGCCGCGTTACGCGCAGGCTTTGCCGGGACGGTTGGATTCGAGTGCGGTGGATCTGCGTGACGACCAGCTGATGTATGTGCGCATGAATCCGCGCAGCTTTACGCCCTTCGGCCTGGGCCCGTTGGAGGTTGCGTTCGAGACCGTGAACCAGTTCCTCAGCGCACACCGGTTTGCGGGGAAGCTGGCGGCCAACTCGGTTGCGCAATATGCGCTGTGGATCAATGAGGCAACTCCGACACAGCATGACCGGTTGATTCGCTGGTGGCAGGACGAGATTGAGGGCACGGGGCGTGTTCCGCTGATCTCAACGCAGCAGAAGCCTGAGGTGCTTCGGTTTGCACAGGGGACGGATGCCGATCTGCGGCTGGCATGGCAGGAGTTCCTGATCCGCATGGTGGCCAACGCATTTGGTTTGCCGCCGCTGATGCTGGGCCTGGAGGCGGATGTCAACCAATCCACCGCCTCGGAGATGACAGATGAAGCCTTCCGAGGCGCCATCTCGCCATTGGCGATGCTGCTCGCCGGCCATATTACCCGCGACCTGTTCGGCAAGTGCATCGGGTGGAGAGAATTTGAGTTTGTCTTCAATGAACTGAACGCGCGGGACGAACAGACAGAGCTCGCGGTACAGGTGCAGTTACTGCACGCCGGTGTGTTGACGGTGAATGAAGTACGTGCCATGCGTGGGCTGGGCCCCCTGGGGCAGGATGGCGCGGTGCAGTTGGCGGGAGAAGGCAGGGAACAGGGAATAGGGAATAGGGAACAGTGGATATGAGTTCAAAGGCCAGGGGAGCGGTGACTGGGATAGCGATGTGTTGTAAGGCGACGCTTCCAGCTTCCTGTGCCCTAGTCCCTATTCCCTACCCCCTCGTACTTAAAGACCGGAGAGCACATGCGACTGGAAGCAATGGCAGTGAAGTTTCCTCACGTGGACGGGCACCCGAACCGGGTTCCGTTTGAAGGGGTTTTGACAGTGGTAAACGTCGCCAGCGACAAGCCGCCCGCTGGGGCGCGCGGGCATCGAGTGATGTTGACCCGCGCGGCGGCAGAGAATGCTTTGCCTTCCCTGCTTGGCATGGCGGTGGATTACCGCCCTGGATGGGACGGCCATGATGCGCGGCGCAAGATCGGGCTGCTGACCGAAGCGGATGTGATCGGGCAGCGGCTTGTAGTGCGGGGATACCTTTATGCACGCGATTTTCCCGAGGTCGCAAAGTCCATCGAGGCGCATGCACCTGAGGTAATGGGTATGAGCTACGAACTGGCCGATGCACGCGTGGAAGACTTGCGTGCCGAAGTTTGGAAATTGACCCGCGTTACATTTACCGGGGCCGCAATCCTGCTGAGAGAGAAAGCGGCATATCGGGCAACCAGTTTTCGCATGGCTAGTTAGTAAGCCGGGCGAACCAAGTTAGCCGGCACAACGGCAAGAGGCTCCGCCAGGCGGGGCCTCTTTTTGTTGCGCGGGTTAGCACGAGTTTCACGCAACACCCACCGCAAGCAGGAAAGGACAGCATGGAAATCGAACAGAAAGAGTCGGTGGAACGGCTCGAAGCGGCGACGACGTTGATGGAGAAGACGCTGAATTGGCTTGAAGAGAGACAAACCGGTTTGACCGGAGAAGTGGAACGTATCTCGGCAACGGTTGAACAGAGCCGCCGTGAAACGGAGCTCGCGCAGAAACTGGCAACGGTGGAGCGGGAGCTGGGCGAGTTCAAGGCATCCGCCGCGCCGGCAATCGTGAGTTCGCTGCGCCGCACAGTACCCGCTTCGACTGCAGAGATGCTGGCCAAGCACGGCATCGGCGACGGGCCTGTCGATGTGCGGGCGCTGGATGCGGCATTGTCCGGCCTGAGCCTGGAGCAACGAATTGCGGTCAAGACGCAACTGTTGCGCGCGGGCGCAATTGCATAGGAAGAGTGGTCAGTGGTCAGTAGCCAGTGGTCAGAAATTGCTGATTGCTGCTCCTGACGGCTGCGACCTGATAACTGACAACTGATAACTGAAACCACGGCCCCATGGAGGGGGCGGAAAAAGCCTATGAACGCAACCTTTGCAGACATTCACGCGGCAGCAGACTACATTGGGCCGGGCGCAATCGAAGTCCCGCTGTACCAGACCGAGATCTTCGACATCTGCCATCGCTCCAGCCCATTCGGCCAGCGCATCAAACAGGTTCCAGCCACCGGACATCCTTCGCGCTTCTTTGAGGAGACGGCAATTCCGAACCCCGGTGCAGCCGGCTTCGTCAATCCACGGAGCATCGTGCCCACGGTGGTTAGCCCCACGCGTGTGGAGCGCAGTGTTCCTCTCAAGGCCATTGTTTCGCAGATCAACTACAACCTGTTCGACATCGAACTGGGCGACCAGCAGAAGCAGTTCGCCTATCTGCAGGCCAAGGACCTGGTGGACACGGTCAGTGGCGTCATGGTCGCTCACGATGTAGCCTTGTGGAACGGCAACGACACCAGCCTGAGCACGCCGACCACGACCCAGTACATGGGCGTGATTTCGCAGATTGTCGCCGGCGGACAGACGACGACGATCGGCGCCACAGCGTCCATTGTGGACGGCCTCAAATCGGCAGTGGCGCAGATGGTGGCCAACAACGGCTACTACGTTCGACCCACTGCGATCTACGCCAATCCGGTGCTGCTTGACCTGATTGACCGGGAGATGAAGACGGAGTTCAACGTCATTTTGAACACCGACAACATCACCGGCGGCATTCGCGTGAAGATGCTTTCGACGCAGGCAGGCGATCTGCCGTTGATTCCAGATTGGAGCCTCGGCTACACCGGCACCCCGGGATCGGGTTCAGCGGTGCTGCCTGCCTACATCGTTACGGAGGACCTGATCGAGTACCACTGGCTCGGCGATCCGACTCCGCGGATCTTCCAGCTGGGACTGCCTAACTCGATGGCCTACCAGTACGTCGCGGTAAAGTTCGGCGCACCTGTGGTCAAGGGCGCCAACTACGCGCATTACCAGGTGCTCGTCGACCGGTAAAAAAAGCAGGGAATAGGGATTAGGGAATACAGGGCCGCAGCAGAACCAAACAGGATTCTGCAGGTTCTCCCTTCTTCCTGTTTCCTATTCCCTGTTCCCTATTCCCTATTCCCTATTCCCTGTTTTGAAAGGACAAGGTATGGTCTATCTGCAGCCAGTGGATTACCCAAATTACGGATTGCCGGCTGGAACGACAGCGGACTGGATCACGGCCGCAACGGCACTGATCAATAGCTACTGCAGGCGGCCGGACCTGAATGTCATCCAGTACACTGAGCGGCTGCGAATTACACGCGGCGCGCAAACTGTACTGCTGAGTTATCTACCTCTGGCTCCGCTCGGCACGGCCACAACGCCCCTTCTAAGTATTCAGGGCAGGTACGGAAAGCCGCGTCGTGGCGAAATGCCCGACCAAACTCTCTTCGAGATTGCGAGCGCGTTTTCACTGCCCGGACAATGGACGGCAATCGACCCAAACTCCGTGGACTTCGATCCAGGCACCGGCGAGTTAACTCTTCCATGGAATCTGCTGGGGTTGCCCTACAACGAGGTTGCTGTAACGTATACGGCGGGCCTTGCGGTGATCGGCGACGACGTAAAGACGGCGTGCGCGCAGATCGTGCGCAACGCGCAGTCCACGCCCGCGCTGAATGCGAGCAAGACCAAAATCGACGCAATGCAAATGCAGTATTTCTCGAGTTCGCTGGTGGACGAAACAGTGCAGGTCTGGCTGAGTCCTTACGTTGCGAACAGGCTGGGGTGAACGATGAGCGATACGGCGCCGCGGAACCCAATGGGAGCGCCCCAGATGCTGGCCGATGCCCTGCTGCGCAGCGTGGCAGGTACCTCGGCGCTGCTGCGTGTGACGGGCACAAATACAAGCACCAGCCAATCGGAAGTCGGCTTGGTCTCAACGACCTTTGCAGATGTGGTGATAAGTCCAGTTGTTATGCGCAAACTGCGGCCAGGCTGGCAGGAAGGTGGCGAGTCGAAGTGGGAGTTACTCGTCTCCGCAACTGGAGTGGAGCAACAGGTAAGTGCCCTGGACCTGCCTTCCGCACAATCGCTCTTCGCCATGACGTTGGCAGTTACGGTGGCGGCGCAGGATTATCTGATCGAGTCTGCTGCTGCCAACGAGGCCTTCGGGCGGGTTTATCTCTATCGGCTGCTACTGCGTGAGGCGCGTCAGCAATCCGTGTAACAAGTGCCGGTTGTAAGTTATCAGCCCTCAGTTTCTATCTGAGCTCGTCTGTTAATCGAAAACTGGACACTGACAACTGAAGACTCTGAGGAGCTTCCATGCAGAATGCGAAAGACTCGTTTTATATGGCGCTGCGGACTCGGCTGGCAGCCCTGAATCCGGAAAGAACCATCCTGCTGCGCGGGAGCGTGCGTCCCGGGATCCTGGTCGAGGAAGCGGAAGCCCCATTCAACCAGCTTCCCAGCGATGTCTTCATTCTTCGCTGGCATGGTCTCCGGGTGGATCAGGATCTCTGTGCCGCAATGGCTACAGCGGAGTGCGAAATCCTCTACCAGACCTGCGGAACGCAAAGTTTTGGCGGGTTGGATCGAGGCCGGTCGCTGAGCCAGATGGACGCGGAGCTTATCGCAATTCTGCAGCCTTGCTTCACAGCCAAGCTGAGTTATACCGCCACGCCACCCACGCCAATGCTCACGCAGGTGTTTTGGGACGAGTCTGCGTTCACGCCGATTGTCGTGCAGCGCGACTTAGTCAGCCGGTCGGCGAAGTTATTGGTTCACTGCTATCAGGAAGAGGGGGAGTAAATGGCTGCGACTTGGTTTTCGGCTCCAGCGCCCGTAACGCGGCGCGTTCGCGCTTACTTCGCGCCGGTGAATCGCGTTGCCGCGATACCAACGCTCTTTGATCCAACACAGCAGGGGAGCTTTCCTCTCGATAATCCGCCAGCGCCCTGGATTGACCTGGGCTGGATACAGGACTTCAGTCGCAAGGCCGCGAGCAAATCATCCTCGGTGCTCTCCGGCATCCCGGCCGCGCCGCTTGAGCAAGTGCGCGAGACGCTTCAAGCGCAGGTGAGTCTACAGTTCCTAAGCTGGACCAAGCTCACAATGGCGCTGGCCACCGGGGCGCAGCATATGAACCTGCTGGCCGCTGCTGGAGGCGTGACCGCAAAGGCTGATGGGGCGCAGGCTGTCGCCGCAGTGAGTGTGCAGCCCGGTTCAACAGCAACCTCGATTTTTCTTGCTTCCGCAGACGCGGCGGATTTCACGGCCGGATCCATAATTGCGCTCGATGCCGACTATGCCGGCCAAACCGGATTTGTGGGCTCGCCGATTTCAGGTGCATACGTTCGCCAGGCAATCACGGACGCGGACTACATTCGGCGTATCACCTTTAACGTTGCATTGGTCTCTCAAGTCACTCCGACAGGGCTTACTCTCGCTCAGCCATTGCCCGCGGGCGCTCCAGTTGCAGGGTCGAAGCTACAGGTAGTTACCGGGTTCGTCGATCGTGAAGGCGGCAGCTTCTATCAAGAGTGGTCGGCGCTGTTTGTGATGCTGGGAAGTCAGGGCGAGCGAATCTACTTTCATTACCCGCGGCTGCAAACCACGGCCAGCGCGGAGGAATCGGCTATCCCGCTGAGCAGCAAAAACCCGGACGGCCAGGCGCGCGTTTTGCTGAAGGCCCAGTTTCTGGCGCTGCCCGTGACCGATCCATTGGATGGGGAGCGCGTGCTCTGTTATCGAAGCTTTTTGCCTGCGGCAAATGCTCTGGTCTAAGCCAATCAACCGGTCGGCCTGCAATCAAGTCTGAGAGAGACAATGAAAATCACCATTCAGGGACAGGACTATACCGCGGCGCTTGATGCAACGCGCCCGCTCACGATCGAGCGCAAACTGAACGAGCCGTCCATCTGCCAGCTATGGCTGAGCCTGCCGTCGAGCGGCACTCCTGCAACTCCATCACGCTTGCAGTCGGTAGCAGTAACCGGTGACGACGGAACCATCTATTTCACTGGCTATATTGCGGTAACGCCTCTTCCGGAGTATGCGGGACTCGCACTCGAAGGCCCACGCTATCGCATCGCGATCCAGGCGGTCAGCGACGAATTGCTCCTTGATCAATTACTCATGCCCCCGAGCGCCGGAGCGACGAGCGACACGGCTGGCGCATTGGTCGCATCGCTCGTCACACATTCTGGATCCGCTGCTCTTTCTGTGCAGAGCCTGGCCTTGGATGTTCCAGTCAACAACTTCGTGCCGGATTGCGGGGCTCCGTGGAGCAGGAGTGCCGGACTGATCGCCGCGCAGGCGCGCGCCGCGTATCGCTCGGTAAATGGAAGCCTGTCACTCACAAGCGTTCCGAGCACTGTCCATCCCCTGAATGAAACCGATGGAAGCCTGAGTCTTGCCAGCCTTTCCCTTACTGCCAGCGTCAAGCGTGCCCTGGCAAACGATGTTACAGTTTGCGGAGAACATGAGCCGGTTGCCTATGTCACTGAGTATTTCCTCGGCGATGGACTTACCACCCAGTTCTATCTCGCTGATGACCCATATCTTCCAGCACCGTCCAAATCCACCATCATTCACGAACTATTTGCCCAGCCAACAGTAAACACGGCTGTCTGGGCCGACACTGGCTTGAGCGGTTATCTGAGCCTCGGTGCTGGCGGCCTGGTAATGAATGGCGGCAACGGAATTGACGGGCAAACAGATCTCAGCTGGATTGACCCGATTGAGATGGGGGGAACTCTGCTGCTGGAAGCTGTGGGAGTTACTTTATCGCCGGGCAGCACAGGCGTTCTTGCCGGACTCTTCCAGGGCTTGAATACGCAGTCCACCTGCCTCGCGGGATTTCAAGTGACTGCCCAGCAGGGAACCGGCGCAGTTACATTACACCCCTTGATTCAAGGCAATGTGGCGGGTGCCAGTTATGCCGTCAACCCTGCCAACCAATACACCCTGCGCGCCAGGGTACACTGTCCCGACATTGAGCGCACGCTCTCTATCTATCGTTCCTTTGGAGATAGCGGAGCTATTACCTTTGGCGGCCAATCGGGCGCATGTCCGGGATACCTGCAACTTGAGGTGCAGGAGTTTGTCAACGGAGTCCCCGGCATTCCGGTCACCTTGTATGACGGCGCAGTCTCCAGCCTTCCCGCAACCACAACAGCAGTGGCCGCAAGCAGTATCAATCTGATTGGAACCATGCGCGCTATTAATCTGACCAACCTGGGATCTGGATGGGTCGTAAGTACGCCTCCAAGTGGTGGCCCGTACACGCGCCGGGTTGGCACAACCGCTGAGGCCGCTGAGTGCCACGTCGAACGCACTGGCAAACTGGTCTTCTATACAGGTTCAGTGCCCCTGGCCGGCGAGCAGATCGCGGTGAGTTATCGCACGGTTGGCCGCGCTGTTGGCCGCTCCGTCAACACCACCAGCCAGCAGGCCCTTGCCCGGGCCGCCTCCCCGTCCGTATCTGCTTGGATTGGCTCAGTGACCAGCCCCGCGGCGCGTAGTTCCGCTGACTGCCAGAATGCGGCAATGGCAATTGAGCAGGCTGCGGCGGGAGTCAGCGCGCTGTGGAGCGGAACCTATGTTGGAAACAGAATGAGCTTCGCCAGTGATGTCTGGCCGGGCGACGCGCTCCTGCTGAATGCTCCTTCTGCCAATCTGAACGCCGAGGTTGTCGTTCGGACCGTGAAGGTGAGTTATCGGGCCAGTTATCCCGACATGGTGGAATACTCCATTCAGTTTGCCAACGACTGGGCAGATGATCTGGCGATCAAAACCAGCGGGGCGGTGCCCGCTGATGCCTCGCTTCCAGCTGCAATTGCACTCACGCCACTGGCTAACCTTACCGGTCTTAGAGTAACTACTCTGAACGGCAGCACCCTTACTATATGTACCGGGATGACTCCACCTGCGGGTGGCGGATTTGAGATACGACGCCGGGACTTTACCTTCATGCCCGGAGAGGACCCTGACCTCGTGATGCGTGCCACGGTTCCCAATCTTACCTTCTCGCGCGAGACGGCCAATGACCGCTTTTATATCCGCGTGTACGACGGCGCAACACCGCCCAATTACTCACAGTTTTCCACCGCGTTGTTCTTGAATCTGCCGCTCGGATCGTGAGCCTGAGTGAGTTCCCGGCACGAGCAGATGGAGTTTGGTGAATGCGAATGATGAATGAATTCGAAGCACAGGTGTTGAGCGACCTGAGCGTACTCAAGACGCAGATCACCAACCTGATGGGTGACGGCAACGGCGGGCGCATCGCCGATCTTGAGCGGCGCATGGAGCGGCATGAGCAGAACTGGCAACGCGCCAAAGGATTTCTAGCTGCAGTCAGCGTCGTGTGCGCCGTGATTGAGGTTGCATTTGAGGCCTGGCGCCGTAACTGAGCCGCTGTTTCTTCCCAGGCCTTCCCCTCGTATAATCACCGCATGAGCGAACAGCCACTGGTAGGCGTGGTGATGGGCAGCAAGAGTGACTATGAGGTTCTTGCGGCGGCCGTTGAAATCCTGCGCGCACTCCAGATTCCCCATGAAGCACAAATCGTGAGCGCCCACCGCACCCCTGACCGTCTTTTTGAGTATGCCGAAAGGGCTCGCGCACGCGGCCTGCGCGTGATCATTGCCGGCGCTGGGGGCGCGGCGCATCTGCCCGGCATGCTGGCGGCCAAGACACTTGTTCCCGTGCTTGGCGTACCGGTCGCAGCCACGCAGTTGAATGGCCTCGACGCCCTCCTATCCATTGTGCAAATGCCCAAAGGCGTTCCCGTCGGCACATTAGCCATCGGCAAACCCGGCGCGGCGAATGCGGCATTGCTGGCCGCGGAGATTCTCGCCTCCACCGATGCCGCCCTCTACGACAGACTGGCTGCCTGGCGCACCGCGCGCACTCAGGAAGTTCTGGATCAGGAGCTTCCAGTTGAGTGACAGCATTGAAGAAACGCCGCAAGTAATCCTCCCCGGCAGCCTGATCGCAATCCTCGGCGGCGGCCAACTGGGTCGCATGACAGCAATGGCCGCGCGCACCATGGGCTATCGCGTCCGCGTGATGGATCCCGAACCAGCCTGCCCCGCAAGCTTTGTTGTCGACGAGACCATCGTAGGAAGTTGGAGCGACACACAAGCCGCTCGTCGCTTGGCCACGGGCGCCGCCGCAGTCACATTGGAGATTGAGCAGATTGGCGTCGATGCTCTCTCTGAGGTGGCAAAACTCGCTCCCCTTCGTCCAGGCGTCGAGCCCATCCGCATCATCCAGGACAAAACTTTACAGAAAGTCTGGCTCGCCGAATCCGGCTTTCCTGTCGGCCCATTCCGCGTTGTGCGCAGTGAGGCCGAATTGCGCGAAGCAGTCCCCACTCTCGGCGGCCGTGTCTTTCTCAAAATTGGCCGCGGAGGCTACGACGGCCGCGGTCAGGCACGCATCGGATTCGACACAACAGCCGCGGAAGAGTCCATTCATGCGGCCTGGATGAGCCTGGGCGAACGCCCCTGCGTGGCCGAGCAGGCGCTTGATCTCGATTTCGAAATCAGCGTCATGGCCGCGCGCAACCCAGCCGGTGAAGTGCGCACCTTTCCGGCCGCCCGCAATCACCACGAGAATCAAATCCTCGCCTGGAGCGTGCTCCCCGCCGGCATTCCTGCGGATCTTGAAGCAAAAGCTCAGCCGTTGGCCGCGGAAATCATCGCCTGCCTCGATCTCGAAGGCCTCCTCTGCGTGGAGATGTTCGTCACCAGACAGGGCCAGCTCCTGGTCAATGAGCTTGCCCCGCGTCCGCACAACAGCTATCACCAGAGCGAGCGCGGATGCGTCACCAGCCAGTTTGAGCAGCTCGTCCGCACCACCTGCAATCTGCCGCTGGGCGACACATCGCTCATCTCACCCTGCGCCATCGTCAACCTTCTCGGCGAGGTCTGGCTCGACGCTCCAAACGGCTCGCCTGACTTCGCCGCCGCCCTCGCCGTCCCCGGAGTCCGCCTCCACCTCTACGAGAAGCACAGCCCGCGCGTGGGCCGCAAGATAGGCCATCTCTCGAGTGTCGGATCAACAGCGGATGAAGCCGTCGAGCGCGCGCTGGAAGCCAAGCGGCGGCTTTAAAAACTACCCGCGCCGCAACCGATAAAGCACATGCCGCCGCAGCGCATGCCCCTCCGCAAGCCCCGGATGATCGAAATCTTCCCGTGGATCATGCGTCATCCCGATCCTCTCCATCACCCGCCGCGACCGCACATTCCCAGGCACCGTGAACGAAACCAGCCCATCCAGCCCCAGCACATCAAACGCATACCCAGCCGCAATCCGCGCCGCCTCAGTTGCCAGCCCCTTGCCCCAGTGCTCGGCCGCCAAACGCCAGCCAATCTCAACCGCCGGCGTGAAAGGCGCCTCGAACTCAGGAACCATCAGCCCCACAAAGCCGATGAAATCGCCCGTCTCAACCAATTCCGCCGCATACGGACCAAAGCCGTGCCGGTCAAAGTGGCTCTCGATGCGCCGAACCAATGCATCGGATTCCTCCGCCGTCAGCAAGCCCGGAAAAAACTCCATCACCCGCGGGTCTGCGTTCATCCGCTGAAACGGCAGCCGATCTTCCGCGCGCCATCGTCGCAGAATCAGCCGCTCCGTCTTGAGCCCAGTGTTCATTCGGTGAATCTCGATGAGGATGTCGGCCTGGCAAGCAGGAAGCATCGCAGGAACGATGCTTTGCGTTGCTAAATCCAAACGTCGTTGGCCGCCGTGCGTTCGCCGCCCTCGTGCCCGGTGTTCACCACGCCGCGCGGCTCAATCAGCAGCAGCTTCACTTCATGCTCGGCGTAAGGCTTATGCTCCACACCCTTGGGCACCACAAACATCTCGCCCGGCCCCAGTTCGACAACCCCATCACGAAAATCAATCCGCAGCCGGCCCTCGATCACCAGAAAAGCCTCGTCCGTATCCTTGTGATCATGCCAGATAAAATCGCCCTTGAGCTTGACGATCTTGAACTGGTAGTCGTTCATCTCGGCGATGACCTTCGGGGCCCAATGCTCCGCAAAGAGCCCCAGCTTTTCCTTGAAATTGATCGCCTCGTATTCCATCCCGCAATCCCTCAAAGCCCCAAAGTCAAAGCCTCTGCCTGCTTACGCGCCGTCGCCCTTCTGCCACCGCTTCGGTCTCTGGTTCACCGGCAAAATCTTCTTGCGCAACCGCAGAGACTTCGGCGTCACTTCCACCATCTCGTCTTCCGCAATAAACTCAATTGCCTGCTCCAAATTCTGAGCCTTCACCGGAACCAGTCGAATCGCTTCGTCCGCACTCGACGCGCGCATGTTGGTCATCTTCTTTTCGCGCACCACGTTCACATCGAGATCGTTATCGCGCGAGTGCTCGCCGACAATCATCCCCTCGTACACCTCAACGCCGGCTCCCACAAACAGAATCCCGCGCTCCTGCAATCCGTTCAGCGAGTAAGTCGTCGTAGTCCCCTGCCGGTCGGAGATCAGCGCCCCCGTAGGCCGCTGCGGAATCTCGCCCTGGTAAGGAATGTACCCGTCAAACAGCGCGTTCATCACAATCGTGCCGCGCGTCTCGGTCAGCATTTCGCTGCGCAGCCCAATCAGCCCGCGGCTCGGTACGCGGAACTCCATCCGGACGCGCCCTGACCCATGATTGTGCATCTTGGTCATCTCGCCCTTGCGCGGCCCCAGCTTTTCAATCACCACGCCCGTGAACGCTTCCGGCACGTCGACGGTCAAGTGCTCCACCGGCTCCATGCGGTTGCCGTCCACCGTCTTGGTCACAATCTCCGGCCGCCCCACGCTCAGCTCAAAACCTTCGCGGCGCATCATTTCAATCAGAATCGCCAGCTGCAATTCACCGCGCCCCAGCACCTTGAACGTGTCCGGCGATCCCGTATCTTCCACGCGAATGCTCACGTTGGTCAGCAGTTCTTTTTCCAGGCGCTCGCGCAGATTGCGGCTGGTTACATACTGCCCTTCGCGCCCCGCAAACGGCGAGTTATTCACGCTGAATTGAATCGCAATCGTCGGCTCGTCAATCACAATCAACGGCAGCGGCTGAGGATTCTCCACGCTGGTAATCGTCTCCCCAATCGTGATGCCCTCCACGCCGGCCACGGCGATAATGTCGCCCATCGTGGTTTCAGTGGTCTCCGTGCGCTTCAGCCCGTTGAACGTAAACAGCTTCGTAATCCGCGTCTTCTGCAAGGTTCCGTCGCGCTTTGAAATGGTCACGTCGTCGCCCGCGTGCAGCGTTCCCTGAAACACCCTGCAAATCGCAATGCGCCCAAAGTACTCCGAGTAATCCAGATTCGTCACTAGGATCTGCAGCGTCCCTTCCGCATCGCCCGTCGCTGCTGGAATCGTCGACACAATCGACTCAAACAGCGGCTGCAAATCTGTCCCCGGCTTAGCCAGGTCCAGCGTCGCCTGTCCATTCTTCGCGACCGCATACAGCACCGGAAAATCTAGCTGCGACTCCTCCGCATCTAGATCGATGAAAAGATCGTAAATCTCGTTCAGCACTTCCTGCGGACGCGCATCCGGCCGATCGATCTTGTTGATCACCACAATCGGCTTCAGCTTCGCTTCCAGCGCCTTTGACAGCACATAGCGCGTTTGCGGCAGCGGCCCCTCGGCCGCATCCACCAGCAGCATCACGCCGTCCACCATCTTCAGCGCGCGCTCCACCTCGCCGCCAAAATCGGCGTGGCCCGGCGTATCCACAATGTTGATCTTGCCGCCTTCAAACACAATCGCTGTGTTCTTGGCCAGAATCGTGATCCCGCGCTCCCGTTCCAGCTCGTTCGAGTCCATCACCCGCTCGGCCACCTGCTCGTTGGCACGGAACGTGCCCGATTGACGAAGCATGGCATCCACTAGCGTTGTCTTCCCATGGTCAACATGGGCAATGATGGCGATATTGCGTATCGTCTGCGTCACAGGGAGTTTTCCTTTTTTGTTCAGGCCGCCGGTTGTCACGACCGGAGGCAATGGGGTTGGGAGCGCCACGGCGGCGACTTGCCACACAATGCGGCAACTTCCATTCTACCAGCAGCGTTGCGAAAGCGGGATTTACGATTGGAAAGCGCGACTCGATCCGTGACTTGGCTTTGAAAGGGCACGACCTCAGTCGTGCCGCAAATGCTCCAAATTGGGCGTGCGCCTTACAGGGTGCGGAAAAACCCATTCAGCTGGACAATTTCGAAGGCTTTGTAACAGGGCCTGACTTTAGTCGGGCCGATAAAGCCAATTGAATTTGTTGGGCTTTAGCCCCTGAGGGAACGTTTTTGTTCGATGCCCAAGCCACAAAATCGGCGTTCCTACCCAAAAATCAACCTCTTGCCCAAAGAGTCTCTCCCCTACCCGAAAAGCCACTTGATCCGTGGCTCGGCTTTGAAAGGGCACGACTTCAGTCGTGCCGCTAAAGCGAACGAAAATTGCTGGGGTTTAGCCCCTCAGGGAACGTTTTTTTCGATGCCCAAGCCACAAAATCGGCGTTCCTACCCAAAAATCAGCCTCTGCCTAAAGAGTCTGTCCCCTACCCGAAAAGCCACTTGATCCGTGGCTCGGCTTTGAAAGGGCACGACTTCAGTCGTGCCGATAAAGCGAACGAAAATTGCTGGGCTTTAGCCCCTGAGGGAACGCTCTTCCTCGATGCCCAAGCCACAAATCGGCGTTCCTACCCAAAAATCAGCCTCTTGCCCAAAGAGTCTCTCCCCTACCCGAAAAGCCACTTGATCCGTGGCTCGGCTTTGAGAGGGCACGACTTCAGTCGTGCCGCTAAAGCGAACGAAAATTGCTGGGCTTTAGCCCCTGAGGGAACGCTCTTTGACCTTGCCCGCGCAAAACGTATCCCTTAACGAGCTGCTTAAATAGCGAAAGGGAAACGAAGATGAGGAATGGTAAGCGGGGCAGTTACACGCTTGAGTTCAAGCAGGAGGCGGTTCGGCTTGTGGAGTCGGGCCAGACGCTGGCAGCAGCCGCACGGAGCCTGGGAGTGGTTGAACAGACTCTGGGTAACTGGATCAAGCT
>Ga0302319_10000215_pt1 | contig 124176 bp, 106 predicted proteins | sample Bog_T0_2_FD_203319 | JGI IMG/M metagenome (GOLD analysis project Ga0302319, IMG submission 203319) | Peat permafrost microbial communities from Stordalen Mire near Abisko, Sweden - Bog_T0_2 | ecosystem: Environmental > Terrestrial > Soil > Wetlands > Peat | place: Sweden: Abisko, Stordalen...
GAGGCCGAGCGGGGGGTTACCCTCGCCCGGCCAAAACAACCATCGGAGGGATAGACCCCTCATGCCTTGAAAATCCCATCCATCCCCACCGAAAATCCTTGCTTCCCAACAGAGAATCTTGGGACAAAAACAAGTGCGTCCCAAGGATGGGGCACCCGGCGGGCGGGCGTTGTAGATGGGCCGTTTGGGCTTGCAGGCAGAGATTGCCTGGGGCCGCGCGGCGGATGCGGTCTCCCACCCATTCCGCAAAGAGCGCGGAATGGATGGGGCACGGATCAATTGGCGTGGCGTGCTGCGCCTTCCGGCTCCGCGTCGGAGGCGGTTCGCTGCCAGTAGATCCAGAGATAGAAGACGGCGATGATCAGCAGGATGATGGGAGCCGGGCGGACGAGCAGAGCGGCCTTCAGATGGGCGAAGAAGCCATCTCCGGCTTGCACGCGGCTGCTTAGAATGGATAGGCCGGTTGAGGGAATATCGCCGGTGATCACAATGCCCGCGGTGTTTGATACAACGGCAAACCAGCCTTTCAGGCCGCCGTCGGCCCACAGCAAGGCGCAGGCGGGAATGGTGAGCAGCAGCAGCTTCGCGTCGTGCTGGCGGTGATACGTCACAAGCATGGTGAGCGCAGCGATGACCGCCAGCGCGAGCAAGGCCTCGTGTGGAGAGACCCGGTGCTGAGAAACCCGTGTGCGCAGCGTGGCTACGGCCCATAGGATGAGCAGAACTGCGGAGATGAGCAGAGCGCCGGAGGCGTAGAAGCGCGGGTCGTCGCGGAAGACGCTGAGGACGGCCTGCAAGTTGATGATCGGGTCGGGATGGTGAAAGCCGAGCGAAGCGGGTCCGGGATCGTTGAGTCCACCGCGCACGGAAGCAAGCTGCAGATTGGATCGCAGTTCCGTGAGCCAGTGCGGGACGATGTGCGTGACCCAAAGAACGGCGGGCGGGCCGAGCGCAAGGGTGACCAGCAGGGTTTGCCAAGCGCGCTTGCGATAGACGCCGCCGGCGAGCAGGAAATAAAGCCAGACCAGGCCCGCGTCGTGGGGCTTGATCAGCAGGCTGAGCGCCATGCAGAGAATTCCCGCGAGAACAAACCGGTTCTCAAGAAAACACCAGACGGCAACCACGCACAGGCTGATCACAACGCAGGCTGCGTTGCCATCGGCAAAGAGAATCACGCAGTTGGCCGCCAGAAAACAGACCAGGAAAAGGGAGAAGCGCGGGGAATTCTTTGATGCGAGGTCCCACACCAGGAAGCAGGCCAGGTTGAGGCCGGCCACCATGAGCAGCGCCCAAAGCAGATAGGCAGCCTTCAAAGGCAGAAAGGCAAAGGGAATGAGGAAGAACAGCGTGGTTGGCAGATTGATGCACACCAGCACGGCGCGGCGAAACAGGTCGGCCATCATGGGATCTGCAGGGATATCCAGGCCGTCTGTCCGGTAGACGCGCAGGAACTCGGTGTCTTTGTAGGGGTCGGCGTGATGGATCAGGCAGCGCGCGCCGTAGTACACCGCTTTGAAGTCCGCCAGCCCGCCGGCAGAGCTGTGCGCCAGAAAGGAGCCCCACAAGACGGAAAGGCCGCTACTCAACAGGATCAACACGAGAGCGGTCCGTCGGGCTCTTTGCACGTTTGTTCTCACCATCGGGGTGTCGGCGGCCATCTGCGTGCAATTGCCGCGGGGAATGACTACGCTTTCATCATACGGGCAGACAAAGCAAAGGAGAGCACGTCGGGGAAGCGAGTTGCCTCCGGCGTTGCTCTCCTGGTATTGGTGAAAATCGGTGCTTGCAAAATCCTGAATCCGGCTGAGGTGGGTCAGGAGAAGAAAAACAATCCAACTGGCGTGCTGGCAACATCTCAGCGAAGGAGGTGCCGATGGTCTTGCATTCGTTCAACGGTTAGCTGACGTAGCTGCCCAGCGTGGTACTGATCCCCCTGAATGCAGAGTTGATGCCAGTGGCTAAATTTTTCATCCCGGCGGTTGCTGCAAAAGCAATGAGAGCGACCACGAGGGCGTATTCGACCAGATCCTGCCCTTCTTCGCGGCTGGCCAGATCCTGAAGCTCGACGTACAGCTTGAGAAGGAGGGTGTTCATTTTTCAATCCCTTTGAGTCTTGGGTGTTGAGCCAAGAGTAATGCATTAAGCCTTTGCATGGGAGAGCAGGCATGGTCACCCGGTAAGGTGAGCGTAGCTCTCCCGGCAAGGAGCGAACCTGCATGTTGAGCTGTTTCGTCCTCGCGGGGACGAAGAACTAGCTGATGTAGGAGCCGAGGGTGGTGCTGATGCCCTGGAAGGCGGAGTTCAGGCCGGTGGCCAGAGCCTTCATGCCGGCGGTGGCGCCGAACGCGATCAGAGCAACAACGAGGGCGTATTCGACCAGATCCTGACCCTCTTCGCGGGTGGCCAGATCCTGGAACTTGACATAGAGCTTGAGAAGCATGGTGTTCATTTTGTTCTCTCTTTCAGGTGACGGGTTTGACTGCTTACGCTGGATTAGCCTTTGCAGGGAGGGAGCGCGTTGTCACCTGGTGTGGGGTGCGCGACCCTCCCGCGAAAGGACGAACCTGCGGCTCATGCTGTTCTGTCCTCGCGGGGACGAAGAACTAGCTGATGTAGGAGCCGAGGGTGGTGCTGATGCCCTGGAAGGCGGAGTTCAGGCCGGTGGCCAAAGCCTTCATGCCGGCGGTGGCGCCGAACGCGATCAGAGCAACAACGAGGGCGTATTCGACCAGATCCTGACCCTCTTCGCGGGTGGCCAGATCCTGGAACTTCACATACAGCTTGAGCAGCATGGTATTCATTGTTTTTTCTCCGTTAGGATGGCTGAGACTGCGGTTACTTGAAGGACCCTTTGCGGGAGAGCCGGCCGCTGAACTGGTGGGCTGCGGCTGGCTCTGCCGCCAAGGAGCGAACTTGAGGATGTACAAAATCGCTTCGCTGGGCCTGCGAACTAGCTGATATAGGAGCCGAGAGTGGTGCTGATGCCCTGGAAGGCAGCGTTGAGGCCGGTGGCCAGAGCCTTCATGCCGGCGGTGGCGCCGAAGGCGATCAGAGCAACGACCAAGGCGTATTCAACCAGATCCTGACCCTCTTCGCGGCTGACCAGGTCCTGGAACTTCACATACAGCTTGAGGAGCATGGTGTTCATTTTGTCTTCTCCGTAAGTGGTGTTTCCCAGCCTCAGCCGGGGCACCCATCCTATTGCACCTGACGTGCCAATCTTAGTGCGAGGATTTTTCTATATAAATGAACTACTTAGGGGAAGCCGTTGCGGAGAAGACAGCGTGCGGTGTAAACGGCTGTATACAGGCTCGTTTGGAAAGAGAGGCCTCGTATACATGGCCTGAAGGTAACGTGCCGTAACACACGTACTTGGCTGGGGTTACGCAGTGGAATGCCGCGTGCTGAGGGACCAAGGGCGAAGCAGCCAGGACTGGGAGCAACCCACAATCGGCAGAAAGTAGAATAGCGTTCATGGCAAGCAAGACCGATGTTCCGGCGGGCAAACCAGAGTACGGCATGGCTGAGCTTTCGATCGCCCTGGTGAGTGGTCTGACCCTGGCCATCACCGCATTGTTTCTCTGTGTGGCGCCGCTGACCGGCCAGATTGCCGGAGCGCGGGATTTCGTTGTGTACTGGGCCACCGGACAGCAGCTTATCCACCACGCCAATCCTTACGACGTGGACGCCATGATGCGCATCGAGCGTGGCGCTGGACTGCCCGCTGGCTATGGGGTTCTGTTCATGCGCAACCCGCCTTGGGCGCTGCCGCTTGCGCTGCCGCTGGGACTGCTGGGTGTACGGGCAGGGGCGCTGGTGTGGTCGCTGCTGCTGCTCGGTTGCCTTTGGCTTTCCGTGCGCATGGTGTGGCAGATGTACGGGCGTCCCAGCAAACTACTCAACTTTCTCGGCCTGTCGTTTGCGCCGGCGCTGGTGTGCCTGATTGTGGGGCAGACCTCGTTGTTCGCGCTGCTGGGACTGGTTCTGTTTCTGCGCCTGCACGGCACGCGGCCATTTCTGGCCGGCTTGGCGCTTTGGCTATGCGCGCTCAAGCCGCACCTGTTTCTGGCCTTCGGCGTGGTGCTCCTGGCGTGGGTGATCGTGCACCACCGCTACAAGGTTCTGCTGGGCGCGGCGACCGCGCTGGCTGCGAGTTCAGCCGCCTCGTGGCTGATCGACCCCACCGCGTGGTCCGATTACTCGCACATGATGCGGACCTATGGCATTGAAAAGGAATTCATCCCCTGCTGGAGCGTGGTTCTGCGGTTGTGGGTTAGCCCGCAGGCGATCTGGCTGCAATATCTGCTACCGGTGCTGGGCTGCGGCTGGGCGCTGGCCTACTTTTGGAAGTGGCGTCACACCTGGAATTGGGTGCAGGACGGCGGGGTGCTGGTGCTTGTTTCCATTCTTTCGGCTCCCTATTGCTGGGTCTTCGATCAGGCGGTTGCCGTTCCGGCGCTACTGCAGGGAGCCTATCGCTGCCGATCGCGGGCGCTGCTCGTGTTTCTGGCGCTGGCCAGTGTTGCGATTGAGGCCGGGTTGGTGAGCGGAGTCAAGCTGCCTTCGGCGCTTTACCTGTGGACTGCCCCGGTATGGCTGGTGTGGTTTCTGTTGGCCATGGGGACAGCGCGCCATGCGGACGCGGGCGAGCCCTCGCGTTAGCAGCACTCCGCTCCTGGGCCGCGATCCGTCCGCGGCGAAATTCCACCGGATTTCTTGAAGCATTCGGGAAATTTCTATTGATGGGGTGCGGGCGAGAATTCGACCACGTCGCCGGTCTTGGTTTGCGTCGCGCGGATGGTGCCGGCGGGCAACTCGAGGATGGAGTGGGCGGAGAGGCAGACGGACAGTCGCCACGGCGGCACACTGTCGCGGACCTTCCTGATCCGGTTCTTCCGGTCCAGGTAGACAAGGTCAATGGGGAACTGCATGAAGAAGGTGTGCACCGATTCGCAGGGAGCGATCCACAGTCCTCCGCCCGGTGCGAGTCCCTTGCGGCCAAGCAGGCCCTTGCTGCGCTTGGCGCCGGTATCGGCCACCTCTAGGGACGCGGCAAGGATAGTGCCGCGGGTGAGGTTCGCGACATGCAAGCGAGGCTCAACTGGCGATTGCTTCGGGCGGGGCGTGTTGCCGGCTTCCCCATCGAGGCTGTTGAAGAGGCTCATCCGCCAGCTACAAACCTTTCGCGCATTCGGTGCAGAGAGGCTGAGACGTCCGTCTCGTGCGCTGCCTGCAAAAATGGAAGAGCCGGCAAATTGCCGGCCCAGTCCAATCAAATCGTATCAGGAAAATGAGCCGGCCGCCCGAAGAGACGGCCAGCGCCGGTCTTACTGAGGAGCAGCGCCCGGAATCGTGGGAGTGGCGCCCTGAATGCCACCGCCGCCAGCGCCGTACCCGGATGCGCCCTCGATGATCATGGTGGGCTCTGGCTTCATGCTCTCAATCAACTTCTCAACCGAGATGACCGACGGCGGAGTGGGCGGCGTATTTGCCGGCGTCTTGCCATCCGGCGTGTTCACAGCGATTCCAGAGTTGGACGGCATGAACGGAGTGGGGAACTTCAGTTCCGGCGCCGCTGTACCAGCCGGGATAGGAGCGACGAACTCCGGTGTGACAATCACGATGAGTTCTGTATTCGTCTTCTTCCTGTCCATGGACTGGAAGAGCTTGCCGAGGATGGGGATGTCTCCCAGGAAGGGAATCTTCTGGAAGGTTTCGGTCTCTTCGTTGTCGAGCAGTCCACCGATCACAAAGCTTTGTCCGTCCTGCAACTCCACCTCTGTCTTGACCTTGCGGGAGGTGATGGCGGGTACGTCGAAACCGGAGATCTGCACGGAATGAGCGAAGTCCAGGGCACTGACCTCAGGAGCCACCTGGAGGCGAATGGTTCCGCGCGGGGTAATGGTGGGGATGAAGTTGAGGCGGATGCCGTACTCCTTGAACATGATGGTGATGGCGGCCTGGCCTCCGGAGGATGCCTGGGCCATGGGGAAGGGGTACTCGCCACCGGCCAGAAAGCTGGCTTCCTTGCCGTTGACGGCCATTACGTTAGGTTCGGCCAGGGTCTGTACGACACCTTTGCTCTCCAGGGCCTCGAGGGTTGCGCCGATGTTCAATCCCGGGAAGAAGGCGAACAGGTTGAGCGAATTGCCGAGAGTGACGCTGGCGGGCGTGCCGGCCGAGCCGGCGGTCACAGTCGGCGCCGAGTATTGATTGGTAGTAATCCCGGCGAGGGTGTTGCCGAACCCAGAGCTGATGGGGTTGAGACCGAGCTGGATTTCCTTGCTGCGGTCCACGCTGGCGAAGCGCACCTTGAGCAGAATCTGCGGCTCCGAAGCCGGCACGTCGACGTTGAGCAGGTTGATGACCTTGCCCCCGGTTCCGGCGATCTCGACGGCGCGGGCGGAAGCATCCAGATCCTTGACCGTACCGCGCAGGAAGATGCGGCTGTTCTCCGACGTGACTTTGAGAGGCTGGCCGGGAAGCTCGATGGCCAGCTCACGGCGGATGGAGTCCAGATTGTCGGTGGTGACGGCCGCGCTGGCGCGCACGGTCACATTGAAAAACTGCCGTCCCCCGCGCCTGTCCCAGATGATCAGGCTGGTCTCGCCGGCGGCCTTGCCGTTGACGAGGATTTCTGTCGGGCTGACCGCGGTAGCTTCCGCAATCTCTCCCAGGCCGACAGCGACGCGGGCGATGGGACGCGCGGTGTCAATCAGCAGGGTCTTGCCCACCGCGACCGCAACTTCATTCGTCGAGTCCGAAACCGGCACCGCTCCAGGCAGGGAAGAGGTCGTGGTGGTCTGTGCCTGAAGCCCCGCCTCGACGCACAGGAAAACAGACAAGGCGCAGATGCATGCGATGGGTAATCCAGTGTTAGCTCTCACTGTTTTGCCTCGGGAGAACCAAATTTTTCTTCACTGTGCTTGGAACCGTTGATGACTTCGATAGAAAAGGGTGCGGGAGCGGCAGATGTCTTCTTCACGGCCCTGGCCACAACTTTCTTGGGCGGCGCGATGTCTTTGTCGGCAAAGATGTTGCCCATGGCTGTTCCGGGAACCGGTTCGGTCTTGGTATCCAGCGGGTTGCGAAGCACGAGCTGGATCTTTACGCCGGAGCTGGCCAGGCTGAGTGTTTCGGCCTGTTCCGGTGTTACCAGCAGGTTGACGACCTGGACCTGTTGCGGCTTGCCTTCGGCATCCTTCTGAATGTTGACGCCGGCCGAGAGGACCTGAATGTTCTGCAGAATGGTCTTCACCAAGGTGCCCTGTTGGGCCTCGCGCGAACCAGGCGCGTAGTTGACCCCGGGAGGCGTACCGGAGACCAGCACATCCACGTGCATGCCGGGAGTGACGAAGCCGGCCACGCCGACCACTTCATCGACCTTAACGGCGATTGCCCGCATCCCATCCGGGATGGTGGCAGCCAGGCCCCCGCCGGAGCCAAGCGGAGCGAGGCGGCTATCCAGGATCGGTTCGCCCTGGTAAAGGTCCGAGATGACTCCGCGGCCAATCACGCTGTTCTTGTCCTTATCGAGGATTGCGCCCTTGGGCGCTGTTCCATCAATGTCGACGGTGGTCAGGTTTTGAGCGCTGAGCACTGTTCCGAGCTTGATGTCGGCTGCAGCGGCAACGACGCGGGTGGTGGCCGAATGAACCGCCCCCAGCCGGTTTCCAATTACGCGATACACCAGGAAGGCGCATGCGCCTGCGATGACGAAAGCGAGGAGTAGGATCGTTAGTAGTCTTTTGTTCATGTTAAAGCCTGAGTGAACTGGCTACCCGGCCAGCTCCGCCTTTCTGTCCCCCAGACATTTCCGCACCTGGAGAAACAAATTTCGATTTCACGCCGAACCGGGAATCGAGCGATGAAAAGCCAAACAAGTTCAAACGCGAGTTCAGTGTAGCCGTTGACGGGCTCCAATATTAGGATTGAAGCGCGGTAGAATTCAGGCGGGGTATCAAGAATGCTATGAGGCAGATGGGTGCCAGAATGGAACAGATAGGCGCTAGAATGAAGTTCTGAGGGGTCCCTTAAGCCTCTTGCGTGTTCGACGATGTGATGACTGGATTCAAAGTCACCAACCCTGTGAAGGAAGACGCGACGGCGCGAGGAAGGGAATCGACCCGCAGATGAGCTTTTCGCGCACCATCACACTGTTCTCCGAACGTCCAGAAGTCACGCAGCGACCGGCCTCATTCCTGGTCTCGCTTCTGGCGCACGCCGCAGCCATCTCTCTTCTTTCCTTTGGAATCATCTATACGCCGGAGATGAATGACAGGGTCGTGCCCAAACGCTACTCTGTGCGGCGCCTGGACCTGCATACTCCTGAGCCGCGGGCGAACAAGTCGGCCGGCACGGGCATCGCTTATCCGGGACCGGTTTCCACGGATCGCAGGCCGGCGCCGGGACAGAAGTCCGCTCCTCAGGAAGCGGTCCTGCGACAGACCGCGCATGCCGACCTGGGGATCCAAACTCTGGTGCAGCCCGATATCACCGAGCCGGTAAAGCCGACTGTGGAGACGCCCGTGCCCACAGTTGTCATCTGGTCTCCGATGAAGGAGCAGGTGAAAAAGATTGTGGCGCCGCTGCCGCAGCTGGCCACAGCCGCCGATGTGAAGCCTTCCGTGAACGCGCCCAACCAGGAGATCGTCCTGTCCGACGTTGGCGTGTCGTCGACAAACCACCCGACCGAGAAGCTGCCGGTTTTTCCCAACACCACTTCGCCGCTGGTGGTTCATGGGCCGATGCTGGTGCAGATGGCGCCGGTGACGACCTCCATGTCGCAGCTGGAGCCGACGCCCACGGCGGTGCTGTCAATTTCGGATTTGCGCATGCCGAACGGAACGGCAACGCTGCCGCCAGTGAACCAGACGACCGATCAGAACGAGTCGGGGGCGCTGAAACCGGGACAGGCAGCACGCGGCGACCGGGCTAATCAACTGGGTGGAACCGGCAACCAGCAGGCGGCGGGCGATTCAGGAGAGCCCAATGACGCGACCGGCGACCGCAGCGGAGCCAAGCCGGGTCATGATTCGGGTTCCGGATTAGACCTTGGTTTGACCACGGATCTGATCACGCTGCCCAAGGATGGTCAGTTCGGCGCGGTGGTGGTGGGAGCGTCTCTCGAAGAGAAGTATCCCGAGATGTCTGGAATTTGGAACGACCGGGTAGCATATACGGTCTATTTGCACGTCGGCCTGGAGAAGAGCTGGATACTGCAGTATTCGCTTCCGCGTGCATCCGAGGCAGCAGAAGCGGGCAACGTGACGCGGCTGGAAGCGCCGTGGCCATTCAACATCGTGCGGCCCAACATCGCGCCGGACGCCATCAACTCCGATGCGCTGCTGGTGCATGGCTTTGTGAATCAGCAGGGACGTTTCGAGTCGCTGGCGATTGCCTTTCCGCCGGCGTTTCCTGAAGCGCAGTTTGTGCTGGACTCTCTGAAGCAATGGCAGTTCAGGCCGGCGGCGCGAGACGGGCAGGCGGAGAGAGTGGAAGTGCTGCTGATTATTCCCGAAGAGCGGGACCAGGCGCAGAACATGACGCCACCCGAACGGTAGCGCGGTGGTGAGAGATGGAACTCCCGGTGAGCCGATAAGCGGACCCGGCCGGGAGAGACTTTGCATTGTTTTGTCAGGTGTCCAGGCTGGTCTGCCGGGGTCAACTCTAAGGAAAGACACTCTCCGGAATCAGCTTGACGATGAGAAAATTGCCGCCAATCTGCCCGAAGATGCTGCTGATGTCGGTGAGCGGGCTGCCGGGCGAAATGCAGGCGCTGCTGGAACCGCTCTGTTTGCAGTCGGAGTAGAAGTACACGGTGTTGGCCGTGTTGGCGGGCTCGCGCCTTCGTTGGCCCAACGGACTAAAGGGAAATGGTCACGGAAAGCGCTCTCCATGACCTTTCCCCAAAATGGTCGTGTTGTCGAAGGTCACCTGGACTCGCGCCTCCGGTGACCGCTATTCTTCCTCCGCCTATTGAGAGTTGTTGGGAATCAGGCGTGGCTTGGTGAACGTGGTCGCGATCGCCTGGAAGATGTCCGCCAAGCTCACCGTCGAATGATTCAGGTCAGAACAGCCGAGGTTGACATTGCCGGTCTGCTGGTTGTCAGAGTAGAAGTTGGACCACGAAGAGGCGATGTCCTCCATCGTGGTGCAGGGTAGTAATTGCGAGACGGAGGTGAATGGCTGGTTAACTCCGGAAGCCACTAGGGTGGTATCTGTGGCGCCAACGCTCCAACCGTTCGAGCATCCGGATGACTCCGAACCGTAGGCGACGGCGAACACCGTGGTGCCCGTGCCCGCGGCGTACTGGGCGGCGGTGATCGCCTGCTGGCATTGATCGTACCAATCGGGGTAGATGCCCTTCGACGTTCCGCTCCTGCTAGTTCCACCCACGCTCGAGGAACTGGAACTGAGCATGTCATAGCCGAGCGATTTCTGCGCCGGCAAAATGGTGGCAGGCGTGAGATAGGCCGGGACCGGATAGCCGCTGGTGCTTGGTCCCACTTCGTTGGTCACGGAAGAAGATCCTTGCGAACCTTCCGGAAACTCATTGGCCTCGTTGTACTGGTTGCTGCTGTCGTAGTAGGGCGAGCTCCCTCCGTAGGCGCTGGAGTCCAATTTGAAATAGCTGGCGTTGGCCTGGCCGTCGCTGAGGAAGATGATTGCGTTGTTGCCTCCGTAGGCGGCCTGTTCGGCGTTCAAGGCCGACTGCGCGGCATAGATTGAGCTGGCAAAGTAGGTGTTGCCAAAGTGACTGCCACCTCCATTGCTGCCGTCGATGCCCAAGGTGTAAGTCAAGCAACCCTGTGTTGTTCCGTATCCGACGGCCTTGACCAGGTTGGAGCTGGAGTTCAACCCGCTGGCGGCGCTAGGAGCGAAATAATCGCTCAGGAACGGAGTGATCTGATAGGTTGCATCCCAGGTACTGCCAGTGCTGGTCTGCTTGTAGGTCATGTACTGCAGGCCAGTCATGTAGCTGGAGGGCGCGGCTTCCGCTGGTGAGGCGCCTCCGTAGGCGAGCAAGGATGCTCCAGGCGCGGGCAGGGTATAGGGCGCGGCAATCGGCTGCCTGGCAGGGGTGGTGTAAGTGCCCGGACTGCCATTGCAGTTGATCTCGTCGGCAATGGAGTCCACTGACCTTCCGCTTACCACCGGCAGCGCCCCGTTGACCGCTGTCAAGACATTTGGGAAGGCGAACAGGCCGACACGAATATTCGCATTTGCACCGTTGCAGGTGGTTACGCCCGAGGGGCAGGGAGGGGAGGATCCGAGCAAAGCCTGGGTGCCGCTTAGCGCGCACTGGAACTCGGTGAGTCCGCTGCAGTTACTGTCTGTTGTGGCCATTGACCCGGTGGAGTCTACGATGACGGCGACGTTCCAGGTTCCGGCTCCGGCCGAGCCTAGCGTCGAGCCCTGCATGGATGCAGTCGCCATGGCCCTGACCGTCAGGGTGGGAACCCCGAACAAGCCCATGAAGAATGTCTTCACGCTCACGCTGGTATTGGCAACTACGGCATTGTGGGCTGAACCAGAAGTGCAAGACGTTCCCTTTGGCATCAGCATGCTCACGCAACGCGTGGAAATAACCGTACTTGCCCCGGGGTAGGTGTTTTCGCCACCAGTCCCTGCTCCGTACTGGCCGCCCACGGTGGTTGTATTCACAGATGCGGAATTGGAGTAGTAGACATAACCGGCAGCCGCCAGTGCCGCGGCATTGGCCGCGTTCTGGAGTTGGCCGCGGACGACATAGGCGTTACCCACATCGACCACCAGTCCGGCTACACCGAGCAGCGCCGTCATACCCAGGGCCACAAATGGCAGTGTCTGTCCGGCTTGGTCGGAAATCACTCTCCGTACAAATGATAAGGTTGCTTTCTTCATCGGAATCACCTCTTTCGAACTTCGATCAGTACTCATATTCGGTGGCCTTTGCGTGCAATGTGCAGGTAGAGAGGAATGGGGGCCCGTAGATGAGCAGCGCACACGGATATGTGGCTGTTACCGTTACAGGTTGACCGGCGACCAGGTCCGATTGCGCGCCAGAACATGAATTGCCCGTCTGCGTCGGAGTCACGCCATCCATGGTGACCGAGATATGGATGCTGGAAGCGGTAAGGCTCGGTGCGGATTGCTGCATCGCCGTTAGGGTGTCCGCGCAGGGGTCGGTGGTGCTGGTTCGGATTAGAGCCAGGTATTGTGCTCCCGCGCCGGTGGCATTTATCAGGGTCAGCTGGTTGTTGAATCCCACCGCGAATGTGGCGATGGCTGTTAACACGGCAAAGATCGCAGGCAAGATGAGAGCGAGCTCGACCATTGCCTGCCCTTGCTCGCCATTGGGCAGGAGGGCGCCGAGCCGGCGCCGACGCGTGTCGATCTGTGCTGGCGACGAGACGGTGGCACTGGTCACCCTGAGCCGCAATGCTCTTGCGATTTGCCTGAAATCAATCTTTGTCTTCATCTTTCTTCCTCCCTACACCGTTAAGAGCAATCTGATTACTCAACGGTGCCTACTACGGCAATTCATGTTTCAGTTGCACTGAAACGTTTAGCCCTGGCTCTTGCGGAGCCGAAGCAGGAACCGGTCCAGTGCTTTCCGATCAGAAGCGCCCATGGTGAAGTCTTCGCTCTTTTGCAAGACAAATTGCAGGCCCACTCCGTCCTTGCCCCAGCGAACCGCACGGGAGTGAACGCAGACGGTACGCTCCGCGACTTGCTCTCCAAAGGCGGTGTTCTGCAGGGTCATGAGGACCAGCGTTCCGGGGTACCAACGCTCCTCGGTAACCACATACAAACCGGTTGAACTGATATCCCTGATCTCGTGCGCGGTCGAAGGTCCGCCGGTCCAGTAATAGGCGGCCAGGCCGGACGCCGGCTCGCGCGGAGCCTTGCGTGGATCAGGCGACCACCAGCGCTCCAGCCAGCCCCTGGGCGGCCTCACGCTCTCCATGTCCGGCTGGATCAGGCCCATCATGTGCGTCTGCCGGCTGGGAGGAGCGTTTTCTTCGTCGCGATTTTCCAGCTCCAGCAGTCCGGGGCCACCGCTCCACAGCGGCTTTTCCCTGAGAAGTACAGCGCTCTGCACAACCGTTGCGGCCGCAGCGCGCTTGGGCTCTTCCTCAACAACTGCCGGAGCCACGGTGACGGCGGTGCGCTTGATGGAGATGGGAACCGGGGCCGGCCTGGGCGCGGCCACCGCTGCGGTCGTTGCGCCCGTGACGCGCTCCAAGCGCTGCTGCATCTCTTCGGCAACGCACAGCACCAGTTGATCGCCGAGCTGCGTTTGCGACGAGTAAATGGAATGTGTCGGCAGCGCCAGCACGGTGGCCGGCTGGGGAGTGGCAGCATTGACCCGGAATACGGGATAAGACTCGACGACGTCGATGACGCGGCAATCCTGGTCAAGATAGAGCAGATCCAGGGGGACGCGAATGCCCCACTCCGGGAGCCCCCGGAAAGGCGCCAGCCAGAGCCCCTCGCCGGACTTGAGAGCGAGAGACGCGATCCTGTCCTTGAGCTTCGCGAGGGAAACATCGGCGCCCTCGACTTCAAGGCCGAGGAAGCATTCGCGAGTCTGGTTATAAGCGCACAAATTCCGCGATTCCATGTTGCCTCCCGCCTTCTGCGATGCCCCGGCGGCCGGGTGCTGGTCCAACGTTCCCGTGGAAAGTCCGAATTGTTCGGTGTTGCGCATGCATCAAGTCCTTTCTCAGCTATCGCCGGGTGATAAAACTGCCCGGCCTGGCCGGCACGAGAGAGACCCTGCGGAACCCCGCAAGAGAGCACACTCCACCGATCCCGATCTCGACCTAAGACAAAGAGACGCTCGTCCCCTTGACGGCGAGGTCCCTGGCGAACGGGACAATCCTGTTGGCCGGCAGACACCGCATGTGTTCCGCAGAGCTGCGAGCCGATCTGTTAGGGCCGCACTAGTTGACCTTGGTGCGGCGACGCTGGATCAAGACCACCAGCACAACCACGAACAACAAGCCAGAAACAATCCGGATAATCGTAGGACTGTCCATGTTGAATCCCCCTTTTTCAACTGCAAGTTTGAAATTCCCCGAATTTTTCGCCGGAGACAGGTGTTGCCTGATTGGCAAGGCTCCTGGCCCGAGAATGGGTTGCCTGCCGGCTGAGCTCGAACCCTATCGAGAAGCCGCCGGGTCAATTGAGCTTGGGTGCTTACTGGACCTTGGTGCGGCGGCGCTGAATCAGAATGCCGAGCACGATGACGAACAGAACGCCTGCAACAATGCGGATGATGGTGGTGGAATCCATGTCAAATCTCCTTTTGCGAATACAGCAGTTTCGGTTGATGCTCCCTCAGCCAGTCGAGGTCCTTGCGAACACCCGATGGCAAAGCGGCAAGTTGTTGCTTCCTGCAAGCTGCGAGGCTGGCTGGCGGAGCGCATCGAGCTTGCGAGGCCCCGCCAGAAGATCCGCACAGACTTTGGTTAGCTGACGCGCGAGCGGCGGCGCTGAACCAGGACGCCAAGCACGACGGCAAACAGAACGCCGGAGACAATCCGGATAATCGTGACACTGTCCATACAGATCCTCCTTTCCTATTGGCTAAACAGCGTTTTGAATGAATCCATCATGATGATGATTGCCGGTCCGAGCACAACCAGGAACAGCGATGGAAAGATGAAGAAGACGAGCGGGAAGATGAGCTTGATGGTGGTTTTTGCCGCCTGCTCTTCTACCTGCTGAATGCGCTGCGTCCTCAGGGTGTCTGAGTGGGTGCGCAATGTTTTGCCGATGCTGGTGCCAAACTGCTCGGCTTGAACCATCATGTTGACCAGCGCGCGAACACAGTCGACATCGGTGCGCTCGGCCAGGTGTTTCCAGGTGTCCTGGCGGGGACGTCCGGCGCGCTGCTCCAGCACCACGACGTGCAGCTCATCGCAAAGCTCGGGCTGGGCGTGGGCCAGCTCTTCCGAGGCGCGCACGGTGGCCTGATCCAGGCTGAGTCCGGCCTCGATGCAGATGACCAGAAGGTCGAGGATGTCGGGAAGTCCGCGGCGAATCTTGCTCTGGCGCTTCTTGATCTGGCGTCCCAGCCAGAAGTCCGGGGCGAGGAAGCCAAGACCCAGGCAAACGGCGTAGACGAAGAAGGGGCTGAGCGCGCCCAGGCCGGTGACCAGGGCCACCACGCAGAGCAGCACCGGAACCACAACTTTGGAGCCGTTGAAGATCCGGACGGTGGACTCCTTGCGATAGCCGGCGCGGATGAGGCGCTGCTTGACGACGGAGACTTCCTGCTGGCTCTTGGGCAGCACGCTGTCGAAGTGCGTGACCACCTCGCCGATCGAAAACCCCGAATCCTGAAGAGAACTCAGCAGGGTCTTCGGTTTGGCATTCGGGTTGATCACCTCCGAGATGCGCTGCAGCATGGCTTCGCGATAGAACAGGAGCAGCCCGCCGCTGGCGATCAACAGGAAGATGACTAAGAAGGCAAAGAACGCGATTCCCATAAGATCCTCAGATATCCATGTTGACGATTTTGCGAATGATCAAACCGCCTACAACGATCATTGCGCCGGCTGCGTAGAGCAGCTTGATCCCGATTTCGCGCTTCCACAGGAGGCTCATCATGTCGGGATTGACGGTGTAGAGCGCGCCAGCCAGAACGATGGGGAGCAGGGTAAGAACCCAACCGGTCATGCGTCCCTGGGCGGTGCGGGTGGCCACTTCGCGGCGCAGACGGAAGCGCTCGCGAATCACATGCGCGGTCTTGTCGAGCACTTCGGCAAGGTTGCCACCGCTCTCTTTTTGAATCAGGATGGCCGTGCAGACGATGCGCAGATCCTGCAGGGGCACTCGATGGAGCAGGTTTTCGATGGCCACTTTCATATCCAGGCCGAAGTTCTGTTCCTCGAAGCAGGTTCTGAACTCGATACCGATGGGGTCGGTGCACTCGCGGGCAACCATGCCCATGGCGGCGATGAGGCTTTGCCCGGCGCGCAGGGCGCTGACCATCATATCGCAGGCTTCAGGCAGCCCTTTTTGAAATTCGTTGAAGCGCTTGCTGCGCTTGAAGAGTACGAAGGCGATGGGCGCGAAGGCGAGGACCAGACCAACTAGCACGGCGATGAGCGAAGAGCCGGTCTTCCAGTGAATCACGAACGCCGGGGCCGCAAAGCATGCCCCGCACATCGAGAGCAGGCTGCCGGCCGACCACTTGAGGTTGGCCTGGTGGATGAGCGCCTGCAGTTGCGGTCCGAGTTCGAGCTTGCTCAGCCTGGTGTTCAGCCAGGGGATGGCGCTGAATTGCTCGCTCTTGCGCAGGTTGACGATCTGGTCGCGCATCTCCTGGCTTTCCGTAGCCAGGGCTGAGTCGAGCGTGGCCTGTACCTGCTTGGCCTTTTCAGACGCGCCGGAGCCGCCGGCATAAATCAGCAGCGCCGCAACCGAGAAGACTCCCATGAAAACCAAGAATAAGATCGTACCCATAAGCTTTGCCCTCCTTTCCGCCTAGTAGTTGACCGGTGTTTCTTTTTCAAACAGGCTGGGTGGCAGGATGATGCCGGAAACGCGCAGCCTTTCAAGGAACTTGGGACGGATGCGGGTGGGCTGGAATGCGCCAATCACCTTGCCGTCGGGACCGATGCCCTTTTTGTTGAAGGTGAAGATCTCCTGCATGCTGATGATGTTTTCTTCCATGCCGGTGATCTCGGAGACGCTGGTCACCTTGCGCGAGCCATCGCTCATGCGGGTGGCCTGCACAACAATGGTGATGGCCGAGGAGATCTGCTGGCGAACCGACTTTTCCGGCAGATTCATGTTGCCCATGGCCACCATCGATTCGAGTCTGGAGATGGCGTCGCGCGGGGTGTTGGCGTGGATGGTGGTCATGGAGCCTTCGTGGCCGGTGTTCATGGCCTGCAGCATGTCGAAGGCTTCCTCGCCTCTGATTTCACCCATGATGATGCGGTCGGGGCGCATGCGCAGGCAGTTGATGAGCAGCTGCCGCTGACGAATGGCGCCGTTGCCTTCGATGTTGGGCGGACGGGTTTCCAGGCGGACCAGGTTCTCCTGGGCAAGACGGAGTTCGGCGGCATCCTCAATGGTGACCAGGCGTTCGTTGTTGGGAATGTACTGCGACAAGATGTTCAATAGCGTCGTCTTACCGGAGCCGGTGCCGCCGGAGATCACGATGCTGATGCGCGCTTTGACGGCAGAGGCAAGCAGTTCCATCATCTCGGCTGAAATGCTCTTCAGCTCGACCAGCGAATTGGCGGCCAGCGGTCCGGTGCCGAAGCGGCGGATGGAGAGCGAAGGCCCATCGAGCGCGAGGGGAGGAATGATGGCGTTGACGCGCGATCCGTCGGGGAGGCGTGCATCGACCATGGGCGAGGACTCATCCACGCGCCGACCCACGCGGCTGACGATGCGGTCGATGATCTGAAGCAGGTGGCGGTCGTCGCGGAAGGTGGTGTTGGTCCTCTGCAGCAGGCCGTTCTTTTCAATGAAGACGTGATCCTTGTCGTTGACCAGGATGTCGGAGATCTTGGGGTCGCGGAGCAGCGGCTCCAGGGGGCCAAGGCCAAAGACTTCATCCAGCAGATCGGCTTGAATCTTTTCCTGTTCGTCGAAATTCAGGGGCACGCGCTGGTCGGCGATAATCTCCTTGACGATGCCGGAGACGGCCTGGCGCGCCTGGGTGGAGTTAACGCGCGAGAGCTTCTCCAGATCCAGCTTGGAAATCAGCGTACGGTGAATTTCGGCTTTGTAGTTTTCCAGATTCAGAAGTTCCACAGGGCACCTTCCATCGAAACGGATCGATCCTTATAAAGGAGCGTCATCCGAATAGTCTGAAGCCTTTCTTTTTTGGTTGCGTGGCGCGCTGGCCGCAAATGGAGGTCGCCATCTGGCGGATCAGGCGCGAAACGGGAGAATCGCCGAGGGCCAGAGGCGTGGCTGTGTTTTGCATCTGCCGGACGGCGGCGTAGTCGTTGGGAATCTTCCAATTAGGGGCCCGGGTGAGCGCCTTGGAGATGGTCTCGTCCGATACGCCCATGGCGCGGGGTTCGTAGCGGTTGATGACGATCTCAAGCTTGGGGCCGCCGGAGGAAAAGAACTGGCTGATCAACCGGTTGGAGTTGCGCAGCTCGGGGATGCCGGCTTGGGTGACGAGGTAAATCGTGAACGCATCCCTGAAGAGGACCGAGTCGGTAAGGTCAAGTCGGGCGCCCACATCGACTACCACGTTGTCGAAGTCCTGACGCGCGACGGTGATCAACTTGTCAATGGCCTCGTTGGTGGCATGGAACTGGGGAAACTTGCCGGGCGCGGCCAGCACCGACACACCAGAGCTGTGCTTGATGAGCAGCTTGTTGAGGAAGGCTGCATCCAGTCGGTCCGCGTCCTGCAGGGCGTTCACGGTTGAGTATTCAGTAACGATACCCAGGTTCAGGGCCGCGTCGCCGAGGGGCAGGTCGAGATCGATGAGCAGGGTGCTCTGTCCGGATTCCTGGGCCAAAGATACGGCGAAGTTGCAGGCCAGCGTGGTGACGCCCGCTCCGCCCTTGGCTCCGAGAAACACCAACAGCCTGCCGCCGGTCTTGCGGGGCAGCCGTGTCGCGGAGCGGCGGGCAGTGGCCCGCACCAGCGCTTCGGCCATGGTGCTGTGCACGAAGGGCGGGGTGAGGAACTCGCGTGCGCCGGCCCGCATGCAACGGACCAGAAGGTCCGGATCGGGCTTGGACGAAAAGACCATCACGGTGGCCGAGCCGTTGGCGCAGAGGCTCTCGACCAGTTCCAGGGCGTACTCGGGGTCGCTGTCCAGGTCGATGAGGATGACGTCGTTGCGCTGCTCGATGAGCCGGGGCACATCGTCCAGGCTGGGGGGATAGGCGGAGTACTCGCGAACTTCAGTGCCATCGCAGGCGAGCAGGGCGCTGGCTGCTTCCTTGCGGCGCTTCTCATCGGGACCGAACAGGGCAATCGACAGGGCGTCAGACCCGATGGAGTCGGGAGAGCTGGAGTCGATATAGGTCGAATAGGTCGAATTCATGTGCGTGCTGCTCCCTGCTGCGTGCGCCGTCCCGTTGGGGGTTGCCAGGAACCGATAGGTTGAGGTCGATTCAGCCATGGTTCAATTCCGGTCCTCAGTGTGCGAAAAATGAGATCAATGTACCGATGGCGATTGCTGGTGCGTAAGGCATCTTGCGCTTCAGGTGATTGCCGGCTCCCTTGAACAGATCTTTCAGGAAACCGCCGAACAGAGCCCACCCGAGAACCATGATGCCGCCGGCCATGGCGGTGACCACCAAGGCTATGAATAGCTGGTTGGGGCCAATCCAGGCTCCAATGGCGGCGGCCAGTTTTACGTCTCCGGCTCCCATGCCGCCCATCCAGAAGAGAAAGCCGTAAATCAGAAGTCCCAGTCCCAGTCCGGCCAGGCTGTGTCCCAGTCCATGCCAGCCCTGCTGCCATGCGGAAGCCACAAGTCCAATCACCAGGAACGGAACCACAAGCCAGTTGGGAATACGCCGATTGCGCAGGTCCGTGAAGGTCGCCACGGCTAGAACAATCAGAGTTGGCCACCAGGCAAACGAATGCATACTTCTAGCTCCTTTATCCCGTCGGATCTCTGGGAACACTGGGATTAGAGCAATTGTCCAACCAAATCTGGGAAGACCCAAGAGTTTTGGATTCATATAGTTAATGCCGACAGGCCGGAGGGGGTGTACACGCCTGTTTACGGCTTGGGGGGGAGAGTGGTGCGCGGCGTATACAGTTGGCCCGTCACGTGCAAAGGAGGCGCTAGAGCGGCTTTTGGGTACAAAAGGGGCAGATCCGCGATGGGCGCGGTAACAAACTGGTGGCCGTCCAGGCTGATGCTGGTCAAGTCCTGTCTGGGCAGCAGTTTCTCCACTTTATCGAGGTATTGCACGTAGTCCGGGTTGCCGTTGGGCAAAGGGAACAGGACCAACCGGGAGCAGCCGGTGACGGGCAATCCGGAGAGCAGGAAGCTGTCGCGGCTGTGCATGGCGAAGATGCGCGTGCCCTCGGTCAGGCGGGCCTCGGGGTACTCGAGGGTGAGGTAGCCAGGCAAGTAATAGCCTGCGTGCCTGAAGCCCAGGAAATGGTTGTCGAAGGAGACAATCAGCAGGTCACTGGGCGCGCCAATCCGCGGGATTGCCGCCCGCGTGTCCTGCAATTCGGCTTCAAACTGGCGCACAGAGCGGTAGGAGCAGTAGGCCGGGAAGGCCAGGAAGATGACCACATTGATTAGCGCCGTGGCTGCGATCGTGGCCCACTTCAGCGGCCTTGGCCAGGCAGCGTGGTCGAACCATGCGGCGGCCCATGCGCCCAGCCAGATGCAGGCCGGCGCGGCCACCAGCAGCAGGTAGCCGCTGTTGACCAGTTTCAGGAAGATGAAGGTAAAGAAGCAGAGCGCCGGCACGACCCAGACGGCGGTGAAGATCTTCTTGTTTTTGTCCGCGGGCACGGGGCTCAAAGCGGCTCCGAGCGGGGCCAACACGGCCGCGCCAAAGCACAGGAAATAAATGAATACGATGGTCATGGCGCGAGCCACGGAGGTGACCGGCGAGGAGTTGAAGACGGTGCCTTTGGAGGGCACCATCAGCCACAGCGAGCGCAGCGCGCCCAAGTAGGCCCCCAGGCCTCCGCTGGCGTGGATCATGGGCACAAACCATGCGCCCACCGTGAGGCCGAGTGCCAGGACGCCGAGCGAAATTTTCTTCAGCGGCGCATGGCGCAGCGAGAAGAGAAACAGCGGCCCGAGAAACAAGATCGACGAAGGGCGGATTCCCGCAGTGATGCCGAGCAGGATGGCGGCGGGTAGGATGAAACCGGTTCTGCCGCGGTCGATGCGCCAGCACAGCAGGCCCATCAGGGCCGATGCCGCGGCCTCCACGCTGTAGGTGAGGGCCACTGTGCCGTGAAACCAGGCCAGCGGCGAGAAAAGGAACAGCAACCCGGCGAAGGTGGCGGCGCGCGGGCCGAACCACTCGAGTGCGAGCAGGTAGATCAGGATCACGGAGGCCACGCTGGCCAGCAGGCTGAGGAGCACGAGCGCCAGGTTGGCGTCGTGGACCAGCAAATTCAGCAGCCGGCCGAGGCAAATGTAGAGGAAATAGCCGGGCGGGTGAGGCTGATGGACGCGGGGATCGAATCTTCCCATGGCCAGCGCAAAGTTGACCGAATCCAGGTCGTAAAGATCGTGGCTGCGGAACAATAAACGGCTGATGGCAACTGCGCCGGCCAGCAAAGACAGCTCTAGTTTTGGCCGATAGGTCACACTTGAACTCTAGCAACTGCCCGGCCAATTGGAGCGTCGAGCCCTCTGGAATAAAAAGGGAGATAGCACGGATAGTTAACTGGCGAGAGGGTCATAACACAAAGGTGTTATAACCCTCTCGCCAGCGGCGCTGAGGTTTGGCCGGGACTTGGCGGGCCCCAGATCTCTCTGTGGACGAGCCGCGAAGACGTTCACAACGCGTGATTTCAAGAGGGAAATCCAGTCAAGGCAGGGTTGTGAATGAGACAAGCTCCGATCTGCCGATGGAGAGTTTCCTCAATGGACATGGCCACTTGGTACTCCACCAGTGGTTACCATCGCAGCATCGAGGCGGCCTGAAGTGGCCGCACTCCGCTGACCAGGGACTCCGATTCACGCGCATTTTTGAGTGGGCGTATTGGACCCCGGAAAGCGCTCCCCATCGGCATATTGCATCGAATCGGGACACTAATTACCGCGCACGGCCGGAAGTGGGTTACTAAGGTTGCACAATGCTGACGCAAAACAGGCATTTCCATGTGGCCTGCCGATTATTGATCATAAGGACACGTCACCGATACAACATTTGGCAAGGCGTGGCTGCAAAAAGTGGGAAAGGTCGCCCATTCATGATCAAGATTGGTTTGTACTCGGAAGATCGCACACTGCACCCTCTTCTTTCGTCTGCTTTGGGAAAAGAGTTCCAGGTCCATTTGAAGTCGGATCAGGAAGAGATGAACGACCTGGTATTGGCCGGGGAATGCGATGTTGTGATTCTGGACTTGAACTCCAATCACGAATCGCTCCAGGAGCGCATCGGGTTTTCGCGGCGCTTGATTTCAGCGAAGGTTCCCGCCGTGGTGATGGCCGACGATGGTCTGCGCTCGACGGCATTCGAGCTGGTGCGGACCGGTGCCTTCGGCTACTGCCGCAGGCCGCCCTCGATCCGCGACCTGAAGACAATGCTTAGCCGGGCCTACGAGACCTCGCTGCTGAAGCGGCAGCTGGAGACCGTGCAGCAGCGCATGGAGGATCCGGAAACCTGCGATCGGCTGATCGGATCGAGTCCGCAGATGCGCCAGGTCTACCAGATGGTGCACCGCGTGACCAATCTGAACGCCGCCGTGCTGGTGACAGGCGAGAGCGGCACCGGCAAGGAACTGATCGCCAGAGCCATCCACAACATGGGCGCGCGTGCAAAGAAGCCGTTTGTGGCCGTCTCCTGCGGCGCGATCCCCGAGACCTTGATTGAAGCCGAGTTGTTCGGCCACGAGAAGGGCGCCTTTACCGGCACGGTTGGCGCGCGCGAAGGTTACTTTGAGCAGGCCGGCGACGGCACGCTCTTCCTGGATGAAATCGGCGATTTAAGCCTGTTCACACAGGTCAAGCTGTTGCGCGTGTTGCAGCAGATGGAATTCAGCCGCTTGGGCAGCAACAAGCTGGTCCCGCTGCGGGCACGGCTGATCTTCGCCACGCATCGCGACCTGACGCAGCTGGTGGCCGAAGGCAAATTCCGCCAGGATCTTTTTTACCGCATCAACGTCATGCGCATTGAATCGCCGGCGTTGCAGGAGCATCCGGAGGATATTCCCCAGATTGCCGAACACTTCCTGCGCCACTATGCGCAGGTGTTCCAGAAGCCGATGGAGAACATTGAACCGGAAGCGATTAGCATGTTGCAGAGCTATCCGTGGCCCGGCAATGTGCGTGAGCTGGAAAATGTGATGCAGCGGGCGATCGTGCTGGCGCCTGGACTGACGGTTCGCGTCGAAGACCTGGCTCTTTCCCTTCCGGAAGAAGAAGGAGCCGACAACGAGGATGTGGTCAATATTGGCGACTATCATCCGGCAGGCTCCTTCGAACGGCAGCTTCGCGACTACAAGATCAAGCTGGCGGTAACGGCGGTTCGCGAGAACAACGGGAACAAGACGCTGGCGGCGCGGAAGCTGTCCATCTCGCGTGCGTATCTGCACCGGTTGATTCGGCTGGCCGATCCCGATCCGATGTTCGAGTTGCAGGAGACGGTGAACGCCTGAGTTCGGCGTGAACTGCCGCGGGTTTGAGGGTTTCCAGGTTCTCCAGTTACTGTAGAGTGAAACCACCGGCCTAACGGGTCTGTTGCTTCGAGTTTGCCAGTGACTGGAGTTTGTCGCAGGGCCGAAGCGGAAGCCGCGTTGCTCGATGCCAGAAAGACCTCGCAACTTGGAAGAATCGTCTAGCGCTCCAAAACGTCACCTGCTGCGAAGAATGTTCTCCTTCCAGTTCATGCTGGCCAGCGTCCTGCTGATCCTTACGGTGCTCACGGTGCGGTCGCGCTTCGACGATCCAGACCTGTGGTGGAACCTGAAGACCGGCGAGGTCATCTGGACCACGCACTCCATTCCCGTCACCGATCTCTTCTCTTACACAACCAACCACCACGCGTGGGTGCCACACGAATGGCTGGCTCAGCTGGCCATCTACGGAGCCTACAAATTCGGCGGCTACCCCGGTCTCGAGTTCCTGCTGTGCGCGCTCACGGCAATCCTGCTCTGGGCCGGCTATGCTCTGTGCACGCTCTATTCCGGCAACTCCAAGGTCGGGTTCGTGGGCGCGCTCATCTTGTGGATGTTCGCAACGGTCGGGCTCTCGATCCGCGCGCAATTGATAGGCTACATCTTTTTCGTGTTGGAACTGCTGATCATCCACCTAGGGCGCACGCGCAGCCCACGCTGGTTCTACTGGCTGCCGGTTCTGTTCGCGGTTTGGATCAACTGCCACGCGTCGTTCATCCTCGGCTTGGTGGTGGGAGGGGTGCTGTGGGCCACATCGTTCGTGAGTGTCGAAGCAGGCGCCATGCTGCCGTCGCACTGGGCCCCCAAGTGCCGGCGAGCGCTACTGCTGTCGCTGGCGCTCTCCTGCGCAGCGCTGTTCGTGAATCCGGTGGGCATGCAGCAGATCCTTTATCCCGTGGACACGCTGCTGCACATGCCGCTGCTAGTGGGCAACGTGGCCGAATATGCTCCGCTCAACATGACCGAGGCGCGCGGCATCGGCCTTCTGGCCATTCTGTTGGCCAGCTTTTTGCTGCTGGCCACACGGCGATCGACCATGTACTGGGACGAACTGATCTTTTTCATCCTCGGCACCTGGATGGCCGTCAGTCACATGCGCATGCTGTTTGTCTTCGGCATCCTGGCCGCGCCGGTGCTGTCGCGTCAGTTGGCAACGCAGTGGGAAGCTTACGATGCGGAAACCGATCGTCCGGGACTAAATGCAGCCTTCATCGCGCTGGCGCTGGTTGTGGCATATTTTGGATTTCCTAGCAGAAGCAATCTGCAGCAGCAGGTTGACGAGGGCAGTCCAGTCAAGGCGCTCGAGTTCGTCAGAGCCAACCATCTGCAGGGGCCCATGCTCAACGATCACGTGTATGGCGGCTACCTGATGTGGGCGGCGCCGGAGTATCCAGTCTTTATCGATGGGCGAACGGACGTCTTTGAGTGGGCTGGCGTGCTGCGCGAGTTTGGTGCGTGGGCTACATTGCAGACAGACCCGAACATCATGCTGGACAAATACAAGGTAAACTTCTGCATTCTCACCCGCGAGTCTCCGATGATCCAGGTGCTGCCTCTTCTGCCCAATTGGAAGCTGGTCTACGAAGACAAGAACTCCGCGGTGATCGAGAGGACCATAAAGTAGCATGGGCCCGATCGCGGTGAATTCTAAGTGTGCGAATTCAACTCCGGCGGACCGGCCATCACCAGGGCGCTCTTCTGGCGGCCGTGAATATACCAGCAGCACCAGTTTGTCTCGTGCGCCGGGTTGCCGGCAGGCGCAATCAGGTCCTTGTAAAACACTCGTCCGCGCAGAAATAGCTTAACTTCCCAGGCTTCGATGCTTGCGAATTTCTCATCGGATCCGCACAGTACTCTTGCATCTTCCCGCTCGATCGTCTTGATGGTGGCATATTCGCCGGGCAGCAGAAGGATGGGCGCGAACGGGCCCTTGGGTTCGGCTGTGCGAAATTCAGAGCCAGCAGGCAGGTGCGCTTCATCGGCGGCGAACAGAACCTGGTCGAGCGCCGAGGTAATGGTCGCAGGAGAGCGGCCGCGATTGGTTACGATGACGTTGAAGCTGTCCTGCACGCCCAGAGTTGGCTCGACCGCGATGGTAAGCCAGGGCCGCTCCGCGTTGAGGATGGATTGGGCATGCAGGAGCGCAGCCTGGGCGGTCTCCTCCGCGGCATGGGCAGCTGCAGAGGCTGCGCTTGATGTCTCTTCAGCGGCCGCTGTGTGGCGCTCAATCTTCTTCAGTGTAGAGACAGCCAGCATGATGCCGATGTATCCCACGAGGGCGAGCACCAGGTACGCAGCCCACAGAATCCGATCGTGCCATGTCCACAGAACCGGGGCGGGAGCGGAGGGGACATAGATTGTGCGCGGGGTCTGGTCTTCGCATGGAATGCCGTTGCAATCGGGCCTGGCCGGTTCCTGTGCTGCATAGGTGGGCGCAGCGGGCTTGATTGCTGTGGGATGAGTGCTTGCCTGCGCGGAGAGCATCGCTGGCGTTGCGGCCAACGCCAGCACTACCGCGAGTGTTGCCAAACCCTTGACGATCATGGCGTCAATGTACCACAACTGGGCTGCCTCGGAACCAGAGCATGCCGCGCTAGTGGACGTATGCGGCAGTCAGGCAGCGCGGGCAGCGAGGTGAGCTTCAAGCACTTCAAGAAAGCGTGCCAGCCAAGCGGGATGGGCCGTCCACGCGGGACCGGTGACGAGCTTGCCGTCCACAACAGCATCGAAAAAGTCCACCGCGACAAATGTGCCTCCGGCCAGTTCCACCTCCGGAGCGCAGGCCGGATAGGCGTTCAGCTTACGGCCCTTGAGCACGCCGGCCGCGGCCAGCAGTTGCGGCCCGTGGCAGAGCGCCGCGATTGGCTTGTTTGCCTGGTCGAAGTGGCGCACCATGTCGAGCACGCGGGCGTTGAGGCGCAGATACTCGGGCGCGCGGCCTCCGGGAACCACCAGTCCGTCATAGTCCGCTACGTCAATCTCGTCAAAGGTCGCGTTAAGGGTAAAGTTGTGGCCACGCTTCTCCGTGTAGGTCTGGTCGCCTTCAAAGTCGTGGATGGCGGTGCGGACCTGATCGCCCTTCTTCTTTCCGGGGCAGACAGCATGGACGGTGTGACCCACCATTTGCAGGGCTTGAAACGGAACCATGATCTCGTAATCTTCAACGAAGTCGCCGGCCAGCAGCAAAAGCTTTGCGGATTTCATTGCAATTCCCTCGTCACAAGTTTGCCATAATATCACCGCCGATTGACGGCTTGATTTGCTCGACATCCAGTTATGCCATGCGCCGGGCGCCATCGGCGGGCGGTACAATCGGAGCGAATCATTCTTCAAGAAAGAGACGCATCATGACGGAGAAGCGGAGGCTCGACAGGCGCAACTTTCTCAAGCAGGCGGCTGGTGCGGTGGGCGCGGTTACGCAGGCCGAACACTGGAATGCGCTGGCGCAGGGGCAGCCTGTTCCTCACGGGCAGGAGCAAACGCAGGCACAGACGAATGCGAATTATCCGCGCAGGTTTAGCGGGCGGCAGCTGCGCATGATTTCGTTTCCGCTAGGTGGTGTGGCTGCGGGCAGCGTCGGTCTTGGCGGACGCGGACAACTGGTGAACTGGGAGATTTTCAATCGGCCCAACAAGGGTTTCCGGCCAGCGTATGCGTTTCCCGCCATCTGGGCACAGGCGGGCGGCACCAAGCCGGTAGCGCGCGTGCTCGAGTCGCGCATCCTGCCGCCGTATGAAGGGCAGGATGGGCTGGGTTCGAGCAATGTGCCGGGGTTGAGCAGGCTGGAGTCGGGGACATTTACCGGCGAGTACCCGCTGGCGCACATCGACTTTGAAGACCGCACGCTCCCTGTCAAGGTGCAACTCGATGCGTTCTCGCCCTTTATTCCGCATGAGCCGGACGACTCGGGCCTGCCGGTTGCGATTCTCCGCTATTCGGTGACCAACCCGGGGCACGAAGCGGCCAGCGTGGGCATTGCATTCTCCATCGAAAATCCGGTGAACACGAAGGAACACTATGGCGGCGCAGCGCAACAAAAGTCTGATGAGGGACGGCGTAACGAATATCGCACGGGAAGCGGGATTGCCGGTCTCGTGATGAGCAATCCCGCGTTGGCGGCAGATGATCCGATGAGCGGAGAGATTGTGCTGGCCGCAAGCGTGAAGGACGGCGCGGAGGTTTCGCATTGGGAGGGGTGGCCGGCGGGCCGCTGGTGGAATGCGCCGCTGCATTACTGGGATCGGTTTTCGAAGACCGGCGACCTGGGCGCGCAACCGGAGCCGTACAACACAGTGGGCGTGCTGTGCCTGAAGCGGACCATCGCTCCGGGGCAGACAGCAAGCTTTGAATTCATGCTGGGGTGGAGATTTGCCAATCGCACGCCGGACTGGATTGGATGGGATGCTCCGGAGGGTGAGGGAAAGACCGTGATCGGTAACTTCCACTCGGCTCGCTTCAAGAGCGCGTGGGACGCTGTGAGTTACACAGCGGAACATTTGCATGAGCTGGAAGCAGAGACTCGGATGTTTGCGAATGCAATGCGAGACAGCACCCTGCCTGCGGCGGTGAAGGAAGCGGCCAGCGCGAATCTCTCCACGCTGGCGACAACCACCTGCTTCCGCACCGCGGACGGGGAGTTTCATGCATTTGAGGGGAGCGACGACCAGCGGGGATGCTGCTTTGGCAACTGCACGCATGTGTGGAACTACGAGACAGCAACGGCGTTTTTGTTCCCCTCGTTTGCGCGGTCGCTGCGGCGCAGTGCCTTCGGCTATTCGATGGACGATGCGGGTGCGATTCACTTTCGCCAATTGTTACCTGAAGGCAAGGCTCGCTCGGGCTTCGCGGCGGCGGATGGGCAGATGGGGCAGATCATCCATGCGTGGCTGGACTGGAAGATCTCCGGCGACGACGCGCTGCTAAGCAGCACCTGGCAGCGCGCCAAGAAGGCGCTTGAGTTTGCATGGGTTCCGGGCGGCTGGGACGCAAATCGCGATGGCGTGATGGAGGGTGTGCAGCATAACACCTACGATGTGGAGTTTTACGGGCCAAATCCAATGTGCGGAATCTACTATCTCGGTGCGTTGCGCGCGGGAGAGGAGATGGCGCGCGCTGCAGGGGATGCGGCGTCTGCGGATAGCTACAGGAAGTTGTTTGAGCAGGGCAGCAAATGGACCGATACGAACCTCTTCAATGGCGAGTTTTATGTGCAGAAGGTGCGCGGATTTCGCAACGACGAGATTGCCAACAACCTGCGCAGCAACATGGGATCGGAGAATACGGAGACCCCGGAATACCAGGTGGGCGGCGGCTGCCTGGCCGACCAGCTCATTGGGCAATACCTGGTGGAGGCGGGAGGAATGGGGCCGCTGGTTTCGCCGGAAAACATTCGCCGGACGCTGCGCTCGATTTACCGGTATAACTACAAGCCGGCACTGACCAACCACGATAACGTGGAGCGGACCTATGCGTTGAATGAAGAGGCTGCAGTGGTGGTGTGCGACTATGGTAAAGCCAAGCGGCCGCACATTCCATTTCCGTATTATGCCGAAGCGTGGACCGGTCAGGAATACCTGGTTGCTGCGCTGATGATGAACTGGGGCATGGTGAAGGAAGGCGTGGAGTGCGTAGAAAACATTCGCGTCCGCTATGACGGAGAGAAGCGCAACCCGTGGGATGAGCCGGAGTGCGGTCACCACTATGCCCGCGCCATGTCCTCGTGGTCCACGGTGCTTGCACTGAGCGGATTTCTCTATGATGGTGTGGAAGCGGCCGTCGTAGCGGCGCCGAAGATTCCGCGCGATCATTTCACATGCTTGTGGTCGACGGGAACGGGATGGGGAATGTTTTCGCTTCACAGGCGGGCGGGGAGCACGCTGTTCACGATCAAGGTGCTGAAGGGAAAACTCGCGTGCCGCTCTTGCGAGATTGCGGCGCCGGGTACTTTGGCTTCTGTGGAATGTATGGGAAAACTGGTGGAGAACCGCGTGGAACGGCGTACGGAACGGATGGTGGTGACATTGGCAAAGACTCTGAGCTTAGTTGCGCATGACGAGATTCGGATCACGGTAAGAGCGTGAACGTGGACATGCGTGAGAACAGACCGTGGATCGTCATTGTCGGAGGCTTTCTTGGCTCCGGCAAGACAAGCCTGATTCTGGCGGCATCGCGGGTGCTTGAGCAGCGGGGGCTACGTTGTGCGGTGATCCTCAACGACCAGGGAGATGAACTGGTGGACACGCGCCATGCCCACGCGCTGGGCGTGCTAGCGCGCGAAGTGACCGGCGGGTGCTTCTGTTGCAGGCTCTCCGGGTTGATGTCGGTGCTCGACGAACTGCGGGTGTTGTCGCCCGACGTGATTTTTGCCGAGCCGGTGGGAAGCTGCACGGACATCTCCGCGACAGTGTTTGGGCCGCTGCGGGAGGGGTTCGAGGAATACCGCGTGGCGCCGTTTACCGTGCTTGCCGATCCGGCCCGCGCAGCATCGTTGCTCAGCGAAAATGCCGAATCCGACTTGGCCTTCCTGTTTCAAAAGCAGTTGCAGGAGGCTGACCTGGTTTGCCTGAGCAAGTCCGATCTCTATCCGGACACCACGAGTATTTTTCGCGCCGCGGCGGGCATTGCAGACCAACCCATGCGCAGCCTGAGCGCAAAGACAAGACAGGGAGTTCAAGAGTGGCTGGATGAAATTATGTTTGGGACTTACGAGGCAGGCGGCACCACGTTGGAGATCGACTATGCGCGTTATGCACGTGCGGAAGCGTCTCTAGCGTGGCTCAACCTGAGCTTCACGCTGGAGCCTGCCATCGCAATCTCACCGGCGCTGGCTGTTGGGCCATTTCTCGATGCATTGGATGATGCACTGACCGCGACAGCCATCGCGATTGTGCATCTGAAGATATTTGACCGCTGCTCCACCGGATGGCTGAAAGCAGCCATGTGTGCCAATGGCGAAGAGCCGCGCGTGGAAGGAAATCTCGATGCTTCGCCGGCCAGCCGGCATGAGTTGCTGGTGAACTTGCGCGCCACGGGCGAACCCGCAAGGGTGCGGCAAGTGGTGGAAGAACAGTTACAGCAACTCCAGGGGAGGGTACTCGATGCGCGGCTTGACTGCTTCAGCCCAGCCGCGCCCAGGCCAGAGCGGCGCGTGGTTCGGCAGCGGCTTTGGCGGGTAGCAGCGCCCGGCCCCATCTCGACGTGACTCGCAGCTACTGCTGATTTCCTATGCGGGCGAAAGGCACGGCCGAAACCGGCAAGAGCGAAACGAAGAGCGATGCATTGCTCGACAAGCCGGTCGCACTCCCGTTCCGCAACTTGCACTTGTTCTTCGATCGGTGTTTACTGGATTCGATTCGCCTGGAGTTTGTCCGATGAAACTCTGTACCTTGTTCCTCTGCCTTCTTACGTTTTCCGCCTATGCCGTTTTAGCACAGACGCAGGCTCCTACTGCTCCGCCGCCGGCCGCGCCAGACGTTGTGGCTGGCATTCCCGTCAATTACGACGAGGCGAAGGTGGGCGCCTATGAGTTGCCAGATCCGCTGAAGCTCAACAGCGGCAAGGCCGTCCGCAATGCAAAGATATGGTACGCCAAGCGCCGTCCCGAGATCGAACAGACCTTCCTCACGCAGCAATACGGCCGCGATCCCGGCCGGCCGGCGGGCGAGCGCTTTGAGGTCACTGACAAGGGCACGCCCGCTCTCAACGGAAAGGCAATTCGCAAACAGGTCGCGATTTCATTCTCAGAAGACAAGAGTTGGCCAACGATTAACCTGCTCATCTATCTGCCGGCAGAAGCCAAGAAGCCGGTACCCATGTTTTTCAGCATCAACTTCGGAGCGGTGCAGAATGCAGTCGACGATCCGGGCATCTTGCCGGACGAAATATGGGATCCGAAGACCAACATGAAAATCCCGGCGCCGAAGGGACGCGGCTTCGGGCACCTGAATGTCGAGCTCTTTCTCGACGCCGGGATCGGCGTGGCAACCTTCTATTACGGCGACGTTGATCCGGATTATCCGGCCGGCTTCTCGAATGGTATCCGCGCCCGCCTTCTCAAACCGGGCGAAAGCGAACGCGCGCCGGATGAGTGGGGTTCGATTGCGGCGTGGGCATGGGGCATGAGCCGCGTCGAGGATTACTTCGAGACCGACAGCGGCATCGACGCAAAGCGGGTTGCCATCCATGGTGTCTCGCGTCTCGGCAAAACGGTGATGTGGGCAGGCGCGCACGACCAGCGGTTTGCTGCCGTGATCGCTAGCTGTTCGGGCGAGGGTGGTGCGGCGCTCAGCCGCCGCAACTACGGCGAGACCATTGCGCACTTGACTGCGCCCTCTCGCTACCCTTATCAATTCGCGGAGAATTATGCGAAGTATGCCGGATTCCCTGACACCGCACCGATGGATGCGAGCCTGCTGATCGCGCTCATTGCGCCGCGGCCTCTGCTGCTGCAGACAGGCAGCACGGATAACTGGTCCGATCCGAAGGGTGAGTTTCTCGCCGAGGTCGCTGCCGGTCCAGTCTACAAACTGCTCGGCAAGGATGCTCTCGATACGGATGTGTGGCCCTCTGCGAAACAGCTTATTCTGCATGATCTCGCCTATTACATGCACGAGGGCGACCACGGAATGGTGCCCACGGATTGGGATATCTACATCCAGTTCCTCCGGATGCATTTGCATCCGGAGCAATAACTCACCAACCCTTGATCAGCGAAGGGCGCCTACGCTGAGTGCTTCACATCTTTGCTCAATTCCCGTTCGCACAGCCAGGTGAAGATCACGGGAGTCACGATAAGTACGTGAAGAAGCGAGCTGATCATTCCACCCAGCACGGGTGCAGCGAGCGGCCTCATGAACTCCGCGCCGGTGCGCACGGACCACATCAGCGGCAACAGGCCGGCAACCACCGTGGCCACGGTCATCACCTTGGGGCGCAACCGGAGCAGAGCCCCTTCTATTACGGCGGCGTGCAATCCGGCGCGCGTCAGTTCGCCATCGGCGGCGATTCGCCGTGCGACTGCCTCCCGCAGATAGATGACCATGACGACGGCAGTTTGCACGGCGGTGCCAAAGAGCGCGATGAAGCCAACCCAAACTGCAACGGAAAAGTTAAGACCAAGCACTTTAACGAGAAAAATGCCGCCCGAGAGCGCGAAGGGAACCGCCAGCAAGACATGCGCGGCCTCTTTGGCAGAGCCGTAGGTGCGATAAAGCAGGACGAAGATGATGGCGAGGACAATTGGAATTACAAGCTCCAGTCGCTTGCGGGCGCTGATCTGGTTTTCGTATTGGCCGCTCCACTCGATGTAGTAACCCGGCGGCATTTTCACTCGCTCGGCCACTGCGCGCTGGGCCTGGTCGACGAATCCGCCCACGTCGCGGCCGCGGACATTGAGCAGCACGGTCCCGCGCAACAGGCCATTTTCGCTGCTGATCATGGAGGGCCCCAGGGTTGTGGCAAGGGTGACGACTTTGTCGAGCGGCACCTGTGCGCCATTGCTCCCAGCTACGAGCACTTCGCCAAGTTGCTGCGGGTTCTCGCGGAAATCGCGTGCGTAGCGAACGCGAACAGGGAAGCGCTGGCGGCCTTCGATGGTTGTGGTCAGATTCTTGCCGCCAACGGCAACCTCGATCGCGTCCTCCACGTCGACCACATTCAGTCCGTAGCGGTCAGCGGCCGGACGGTCAACGGTCATCTCCAAGTACGGCGAGCCTGTTGTCCGCTCGGCGTAGAGATCGGTAGCGCCGGGAACCTGACGCACTACTTCCTTGATCTCTTCCGACTTCTGTTCGATCACATTGAGATCGGGGCCGAAAACCTTGATGCCGATCTGGGTGCGAATTCCAGTGGAGAGCATGTCGATGCGATTGCGAATGGGTTGCGTCCAGATATTGGTGACGCCTGGGATCTGCAGTTTGTCGTCGAGCCGCGCCAGGATGGCATCTTTGGTGAGACCCTTGGGCCACTGGCTTTTGGGCTTGAAAGTGATGGTTGTCTCGCTCATGTTCACGGGCGCGGGATCGGTGGATGTTTCCGCGCGGCCTACTTTACCTACCACCATGGCGACGGCTGGATCGGTGGCAATGATGCGGTCCTGCTGACGGAGAAGAGTGGTTGCCTCAGTGAGAGAGATGCGCGGATCGGTGATGGGCATGAAGAGCGCGGTCTCTTCATTGAGCGGCGGCATGAACTCCGAGCCGATGGTGGTTGCAACGTAGATGGCCGCGCAGAACATGGCCAGTGCGGCGACGAGCGTGATGAGCCTGTGGCCGAGCGCCCAGCGCAGCACCGGCCGATAGATGGCCTGTAAAAGGCGCATGACCGGATTCTCGTCTTCACGATGCAGCTTGCCGCGAATGAGAAACGTACACAGGACCGGCACCAGCGTGATGGCCATGATGGTCGAACACAGCATGGCAAAGGTCTTGGTGAATGCCAATGGATGAAACATCTTGCCCTCCATGCCGGTAAGCGCGAAGACCGGAATGAAAGCCAGGATAATGATGACCATCGCAAACGAGATGGGCCGGCCAACAAGTCGCGCTGCGTTCAGCGTGATCTCCCAGATGTGCTCGCGATAATTGCCGTGCTCCTGCTCGTAGCGCTCGGCCTGGCGAATGACATTCTCAGTCATCACAATGCCCGCGTCGACCAGCACGCCGATGGCAATGGCGATTCCGCCCAAGGACATGATGTTCGAGGAGATGCCTATGCCCTTCATCAGCAGAAAGGCACCAAGTACCGCAAGCGGCAGAGGGATGGTGACGACGAGAATGCTGCGGAAGTGCCAGAGGAAGAGTACGTGCGCCAGCGTGACCAGAACGATCTCCTCGACCAGCGCATGGCGCAGCGTGTCGACGGCATGATCGATGAGAATGCTGCGGTCATAGAACGGAACAATGGCAACTCCCGCCGGGAGGCCGGGTTGAATTTCGCCGATCTTCTTCTTGACGGCCTCGATCGTCTCGCGCGCATTCGCGCCGTAGCGGATGACGACGACTCCGCCGACTGCCTCCCGACCGTCCTTGTCGAGCACGCCACGCCGGAACTCGGGCCCCAGTTGCACGCTACCGACATTGCCCACCGTCACAGGCGTGCCGTTGAATGCGCCGAGCGATATGTCCTCAATGTCTTTGAGCCCGCGAAGGAGGCCGATGCCGCGGATCATGTTCTCCGTGTCGCCCGTTTCAATGACCTTGGCGCCCACGTTGTTGTTGCTGCGCTCCACCGCGGCAACAACATCCTTGAGCGGTATATTGTAGGCGCGCAGCTTCATGGGATCGAGGTCGATCTGATACTGCTTCACAAAGCCGCCGACGCTTGCCACCTCCGCGACTCCGGGCACGGAGTTGAGCTGATACTTGACGAACCAGTCTTGGATGGAGTGCAGGGTGCCGCTGTCGTAAGGTCCCTCCACGGTGTACCAGAAGACCTGGCCTACTCCGGTTGCATCCGGGCCCATCATCGGTGTTACGCCTGCGGGCAGAAAGCTGCCCGCCAGGCTGAGCCGCTCCAGCACGCGCGTGCGTGCGAAGTAGATGTCGACCGAGTCCTCGAAGATGACATTGACCATCGAGAAACCAAACGCGGAAGACGAGCGAACGGTGCGGACATGCGGCAGTCCCTGCAGATTCACAGTGAGCGGATAGGTGATCTGGTCCTCGACTTCCTGCGGGCTGCGACCCTGCCACTCGGTGAACACAATGACCTGGTTTTCGCTCAGATCGGGAATCGCGTCGATGGGCGTATGCAGGAGCGCCCAATAACCCAACACCGCCAGCGCGGCATAGACCGCCAGGATCAGCCAGCGATTCTTCATCGAGAATTCGAGGATGCGGTTGATCATGATTGCTCCTATTTGGCGCGGAGGTGGGTGTGAACGGAGGCAATCACTGCGCCGTTTCTGCGCGCTTCAACAATCACGGTCCACGCGCCCGCCATAGGCGCCTGGCCTTTGCCCATGTACATCTGCTGCGCAGGCATCCATCCAAGCGCGAAAGAGTTCCTCATCTCCGGCATGTTCATGGCGGGCATGGCGGGCATGATGAACGTGATGGTCACTTGTGCATCTGGGATCGGCTTTTGATTTGCGCCGGTCAGGATCGCATGGAATGAGCTGTCTTGGCCTGCCTTCATTGGATTGTCGTCGGCTTGGAACTCAAGCTTGGCCTCGTTTGTCTGCCCAGGCTGGCTTGTGGAAGAAGGTGCGCCCGATTGCGTCTGTGCCCCTGCGGCAAACTCCTTCGATCCGCCGTAAAGCCCCGACATGCCGGAACTGAGATGCGCCTGCGAGTCGATGAGGAAGTTTCCATTGAGCACGACCTTGTCGCCCATCGCCAACCCGCTCGACACCGGGAACAGGTCATTGCTTGGTGTGCCCACTTGCACCTCGCGCGCCTCGAAGACGCCATTCGGCCGGGCCAGATAGACGATCTTGCGCGTGCCGGTATCGAGCACCGCAGAGCGGGGTACGACGATTGCGGCTTGCGCAGCGCGGCTCACGAAGGTGGCGTTCACAAACATGCCGGGCAACAGGCGCATGCCAGGATTGGCCACGTGCACATGCACGGGAACGGTGCGCGTCTGCGCGTTTGCCGAGGGTTCAATGAAGTCCACATGGCCATGCAAGATGCGGTTGGGCAGCGACTCCGCCTCGATGTCTACCTGCTGACCCGCGTGAATCTGCGGTAGTTGTTCCTCGTAGACATCGGCCTTGATCCACACCTGGCTGAGATCGGCAACAGTAAACAGTGTGTCGCCCGCGTTCACATACTGGCCCTGCGTCACTTTGCGGTCGACCACCGTTCCCGATGCGTATGCGTACATCGTGACGTGCGGTACGCCGGCCGTATCCGGAGCATTGATCTGCTTTTCTGCGATGCCCCAAAGCTCCAGCTTGCGTTGGCTCGCTTCCACAAGTGCATCCGCCTGCTGACGCGCATACGAGTCGTCCGACTGGGCAAGTTGATTGCGATTCTGCTGGGCAAGGCGATACTCTTCGAGTGCCGTGGCTACCTCGGGACTGTAAAGATCTGCGACCGCCTGGCCGCGCTGCACGCGCTCGCCCGTGTATTGCACGTAGAGCTTGTCGACGCGTCCCCCGATGCGCGCGCTCAAAGCGGCAAGTTGCGCTTCGGGCTGCTCCACGCGGCCAAATGCTGCAATGTCGGTCTTCAACGTGGCTGTTCGTACGTCGGCCACCTGCACGCCTGCCGCAGTGATTTCGGATGGGCTCAGTTGAACCGTTGAACCGGGCTGGGTGCCCACCTGCACGGCCTGAGCAGTTTCAGCTTGGGAGGCGCCAGGGTGCACGGATGAAGGTATTGAAGGTCCCGATGCGAGGGAAGGTAACTCTCTCAGTGCCAGAACTCCAACAGCGAGCGCCGCAGCAAGAATCCCGGTTCCAGCACCTATCGCAATCAGCTTCTTTTCTCTGGCAATCATTTGTCTGTCCTTTCCGTAGCGGGTGCGACGGGTAGCGGCGCGCCAATTGCACGCTGCAGCTGCGCAATGCCGGCGTCCGTATCTGCCAATGCTTTGAAATATGCGGCTTGAATATCCAGCAGAAGAGTCTGGCTGTCGATGAGACTGACAAATTCACCGCGATTGTTCTTGTACGCTGCGGCGGAAGCGTTGAACGTGGCTTCGGCTTGTGGCAGCAGAGTATCGCGATAAAGCTTGATGCGCTTCTCAGCTGCCAGCACTTCGATTTGCGCTTGGCGGATCTCAAGGAAGACAGCCGATGTGCGCGCTTCGAGTTCGGCCTGGGACACATCCGTTGCGGCGTCGGCCTGCTTTGCTTCGCCCTCGTGGCGTCCGCGATTCAACGAGGGAAGATTCATGGTGAGCTCCGCCATATAAGCGTTGCGGAATGTGGAGCCGGCCGGCATCAACATGTATCCAAGGCCAGCGGTGAAGTCCGGCTTCGAGGCCAGGCGGGTCAGCTGCCCTTGATCCCTGGACGTCGCAATCTGCTTACGCAGGGAGGCCAGTTCCGGGCGGTTGGCGATGGCCGTGCGTTCCAGTTGCTCTGTGGAGGGTGGCTCTGCGGGGCTTGCGTACGTGCCGGCGATCTCGATTACTTCTTCCGGATTGCGTCCCAGCAGCGCGTTCAACCGCGCGCGCGCATTGTCGCGCTCTTCTTCCAATTCGATCAAGTGTTCATTAAGCCTGGTAAGCGCCAGCTGTGCGCGCAGAACGTCAGCCTGGGCAGTCTTGCCGGTTGTGTACTCGGCAAGCGCCGCAGCTACGGCCTCCTTCAGCAGCGATGCCTGGCGATCGTGCAACTTCATTTCATCCCCATTGCGCATCAGGTCTGCGCATGCCTTGCGAACCTCGACGGAGACTTCCTGGCGCAACGATTCCAAATCGCTGGCTGCGACATCGGCATCGTCTCCTGCCACCTTGGCCCGTTGATCGCGCTTCTCTTTGCTCACAAACGATTGCTGCAGCGAGAGCATGATCTGCGCCTGGTTCAGATCCCAGGGCTTGCGCAGCGGTGTTTGCCAGTCGCGGACCATGAGCATGGGATCGTCGAGGTTGCGGGCAGTCGAGGTCTTAAGCTTAGCTAGCGACAGACGCCGCACAGCGGTGCGGATCTCTGGATTGGCCTGAAGGGCCTCGGCGACTGCGTCATCGGCCGACACGGATGCGGCCATCGGCTCTGGAGCAGATGCAGAGGACGACACTGTCTGCCCGTGACAGAAGGCGGATAGCGCCAGCACAAGAGGCGCAAGAACAAAAATGGATTTCACTCTTCAACTCCACGGCTACAGCCTTTTTCGATTCTGCTGCTTACAGAAAGCTAGGTGCCAAGTGGCTTTTTCCTCGAGAAAAAGTCACCCTGCACACTCTTAAAAGAGTCAACATGTAAATCGAAAATGCTCAAAGGGCAGGAGAAACACTTCGGGTCGCAGGTATGCACAACCGGAAAAGCCAGGGCGGGGGTGAGAAGCTAGATTCTTAACACTGAGGCGCCTGGGGGCGAGGATTGCGGAGGAGTTAAGGCCGGCTTCGAAAGAGCACTCGGCGAAGAAGACTCATTCGGAGCGATGATTACCTGCGCAACGGATTTTGAATCCGGTGCGGGAAGGTTCGGGGCAACCACGACAGCAGGCGGCGGAGTACGCGCGGTGCAGCAATTCGTTTGCGTGGTGTGATCGTGCGCCGATGCCGGAGCGCAGCAGCTGTGCGCGGAGTTGCGGGCACTGTGGGGGCACATTCCAAGCGGCAAAAGCATCGTGCCCATCAAAAGAAGGGCTACCGCCGCGCGTTGAAAGACGCCTCGCAACATGGTCTTACTTTACCACGATGAGCGATTGTTGCTGTGATCTGGATCACCGTGAGATGCGGAGGCACCAAGCGTTCGTGACGGAGGCCGGCGAGACTGCTGTCGTTGACGATGTCAGGTCCGACCCCCGCTACCTGTCCTGCTCAATTAAGGGTTCACTCGTCATAAGCCACATAACTTAACGGGAGTTCCCCCGGCTCTGCCGGGGGTAATCTCACCGCAAATTACGAATGTGCAACTCAGCTTCGAGCAGGAAGCCCAGCTTTCCCGCATGGCCGGCCAGACCGGTAGAACTGCCGAAGAGCTGGCGTGCGAGGTTGTGGAACGCTATATCGCGAAAGCAGCGCATTTTCGCGCCGGGGTACAAGCCGGACTAGAGGATGCCGCCCGCGGCAACTTCGTCCCCAAATCCGAAGTCTGGGCCGCAGTAGAACGCGAATTGCAAGATTGAGATCACGGATGCCCGACCCGATGCAAGTGCGATGGTCGGAGTCGGCCACCAACGATCTTCGGGGCATCGCTCGGTTCACCTCAAGGACACGCCGCCGCAGCGAGGGCCGTGGCAAAGGCCACCGTGGACGCGGCAGACTCTTTCAGCCGGTTCCCCTTGAAGGGCCGGAGGGGAGGATCGACGAAACTCGTGAGCTGGTTGTCTCCTGATTGCCCTACATCGTCGTATAGAAGGTAGCCAGAACAGCGATCCAAATCCTCCATCTTTTTCATGGATACAGGAACTTGCCAGAAGAAAGATAATTCTGGAGCCGGGCGATCTTCATCCAGCTCCCGACTGTGCCGCGCTCAGAACCGGTAAACCGCGCCGATGGAGGCGCGCGAATCCCAGCTGCGGTGCGGCGAGTATCCCAACTGTGCCGAGTTTCCGGTCAGCGAGAACGATGCGCCGATGTAGTCGCCCGAAGCGCGGATGGAGAGCCGCGGGCTGATGGTGTAGTCCATGCCCCCGCCCAGTCCGCCGGCAAACGAGATGTTGGGCGTCTGGCTTTCCCCGCCCGTATGTTCGCCGCCCAGCAGCCCGTGCACGAATCCGCCGAATTTTCCGTAGAGGTTGGCGTGCAGCTCCGGCCCCAGCAGCACCGACTCCACCTTGGGCTTGATGGTGCTGCCAACCACCTCGGGGCTGCCGAGCCCGAGGCTGTAGTAGTCGCCCTCGGCCGTCAGACCGAAGTAGCGGCCAAAGTTGCGGGTCACCGACACGTTGAATCCCTGCAGCCCGTAGCGCGACTGGTTGACCTGGTTGAGGCTGGTGTAGGCATAGCCGCCGTAGACTGCGTATTTGAATGTGCGTTCCGTCTCATCGGTGGAGCGGGAACCGGAACCACCCTCGGAGGAAACCTGGCTGACGGCCGCAAGGGGCAGCAGCACGGCCGGAATGATGGCCAGAATTGAAAGCAGCAACGTTCTCTTCAACTTGAAACTCTCCTCAACACCGTGTTGGGCCGCGCCTGTCGTTCGCAGGGATTTCCTACTTCTGCCCCTGAGGCGGCGCCGTGGATGAAATGCAGTACTCCCATAGACTATCCTCTACCCCCTGCCGGGAAGAAGTCCGTCGTCCAGAAAGGACGAAGTCCCACCCGGCTGCGGGCTACGGCAAGCGGCTCTGGACCGGTACCGGGGCAGGCAGCGAGAGCAGCTTGCCCGAGTTGTCTGGTACTGTGACGGCCAGGCCGTCCGGAAGATAGCGGGCAATCACCTCCGGCTGCGCCCAATCCAGGTTCCAGCCATCCTCAATCGCCACGAGTGTGTACTTGCCCGGCACCACGTCGCGCAGGCTGAAGCTCCCGTCGGAGTCTGACTGGTCGCGACGGGCCAGGCCCTCGATAGCGGCCATCTCTCTGGGAACCAGCACCACCATCGCGCCTGCCAGGCCCTTGCCCTCGCGGGCGGCAAAGCCTGTCACCCGCGTCGCGCCCTGGCTGATGGTCACCACCAACGAAACCGGCCGGTCCAGCACCGTGATCAGGTTGCCGCGATGGGCGTGGCCGGCCGTGCCAATCGACGCCAGCGGCAGCTGACTGCCGCCGCTCTCGCCCAGCAGTTGCCAGCGCCCTGCCGGCACTGTGGGAAAGCTGAACGAACCGCGCAGGCACACCGTTTGGATGGGGCTCTGGCGGCGTCCAGGGTCGACGGACTCCAGCGTCAGGCTGCAATCGTCAATGAATGGGCCGCCGGCGCTGAACGGCCCGCCCGCGCTCGGCACCCCCGCACTCCTCATCAGGGAACCGTGTACTGCCACCGTCGGCGTGCCCAGCGACGGGTCCACCTGCTGGTTGGTGCTGGCGTCCAGCGCCACTACCCGCGGCGGATCGCCCTGCGCCAGTTCATAGCGGCCCGGAGCCACGCCGCTGAACTCGGTGATCCCGGTCTGCATGGCGTCCAGAAATCCCGCGCTCTCCGCTCCCACTACGGTCCCGAAGATCGTCTGACGCAGTTCCGCCCGTGCAATCGAACCATCCGGCTTGCGCGGCGTATCAACCACAATGTGCAACGCCGGTGTGGGGTGCAGGGTAATGTCAGCCTCGGTGCGGCTGCCTCCGCTCACTTGAATGTGCGTTGCCGAGGCCTCGTCGGTGGTCGAGTCGTAGTAGGTCACCGGGTAGGCCACGTCCAGATTCGCGCCCGCATCCGAGTCATCCGCGGCCTGCTGGCGGGCGCGGCTCACGGAGCGGTGCAGCGCGTACCAGGGCTCGGCCGTCACTGCCAGCAGGTACTCTCCGGCGGCCAGTCCGGCAAATTCGTAGGCGCCCGTATCGTCTGTCGCCGCCGTGTCAGACTGGTTTACCCGCCCGCCCGTCTTGCCATCATGCTGCTTCAGAAACAGCATTACCCGCGCACCCTCTACCGGATCACCGCCGTCGGTAATCACCACGCCATGCACTACACCCCCAGGTGTCAGGCGAAAGGTCAGCCGATCGGTCTGCAGCCCCGGCCCCGTCACCACCGCCGAGTTGAACTCCTCATGCTCGTCATAGAAGCTGGTGCGGAACCCGCGCTTCGAGGCCGTGAGCTGGTACTTCGCCGCCGGCAGCCGCTGCAGAGAAAAATGGCCTTCGCTGTCCGATTCAACCGCCGCCACGGTGTGGCTGTCTTCCTCAGAGAGCGCGGCTACTGCGGCGTGGTGCACCGGTTCGCCGGTCGCCGCGTTTACCACCGTGCCGGCGATGCGGTAAAGGCCGCTGGGCGAGGACTGCGAAGGCGGTTGCGCCGGGACGAGCGAAGCCGGCAGCGCGCATAGGGCCGCTGTCAAAAGGGCAGCACGCTGGAGGAGGGGATGCGGCATCAGCGTTCCGGCACCTCCAGCATCAGGTTGCCGGTTGTCCCGGCGGAGAGCGTTACGGGCTGGCCGGCGACGGGCAGCGCGGACAGCACCGCCGGGTTGCGGTACTCCAGGTGCACCGGCGCGTCGAAGGTGTAGACGTGGTAGCTGCCCGGCGTGAGCCCGTCGAGGGTAAGCGTGGCGCCAGACGATGGATGCACGGTCATGGGCGGCACATCCTGCACCGTGTCGAAGTCCGGAACCACATAGACGGTGTAGAAAGGCTCTTCGCCAGGGAGAAAGGTGGCCAGGCCTGGCGGCAGGGTCAGGGCCAGGGTAGCGCAGTCGTCGCGCAGGGTCAGTTCCAAGGGCGGCGGCGTGCTGGCCAGGCTCATCAACAGAGGTTCCCGGGCAAGGTTGACACCGCCAGCCGTAAACGAGCCCGCGCACACGCCCCGCCGCGGCAGAAAGGCACTCACCCAGTACGCGCCAGGCTGCGCCGTGAACGAGATCGAGTCCGCCCCGTTGTCCATGGACCAGATGTTTTCCCCGTTGGTCACTGGAGGTCCGTCTGCCACGTCCAGCGAAAGATTCACGAGGTCTCCGGCGTTGTTGCCACCCAAAAAGCCGCCGGGCGGGCCTTCGCCGCTGTGTACGAAGTTCAGGTGCACCACGGCCGCCGCCGGCGTCCCCATGGGAATGCGCAGACCAGTCACCGGGTACCCAGCCACGGTGAATTCAATCGACCCGGCCTGGGCGCTGCCGCGGCCATCTCTGCCGGAAGTCAAGGGCCAGGCGCCCTGAAGCGCCTGCTGCGGGAACCCGCGCACCGTCAGGATGTAGGTTCCATCGGGCAGGTTGGTTTGCAGGCTGAGAGTGGTGTCGTCGTATTGCGCGATATAGGGCAGCGGATGTCCTGAGGCGTCGCTGACCACGGCGAGCAAGCCGGCCGTCGATGAGCTGCTTCCCGCCCCGGCGCGACTGTTATGCGGCCCGTTCGCCGTGGTAACCGGGTAAAACGGCTCCAGCGCCAGGTCGAAGTTGGCCTCTGCCTGCGCGCCGCCTGAGACGCGGATGCGCTGCGCGCCGGTCATGTCGCGGGCGTCAGGATAATACACGCTGGCATAGCCGTTGCGGGCAATGTTGGCCGCGCTGCCGGCGGCCAACACGTTTACCGCCGGCTCGCTTTCGAGAGCTGGTTGCGTGGCGACTACATACACTCCGTCCGGCAGGCCGCCGAGGCGGTAGACGCCATCGCCGTTGGCTTTGGCGGTGGTCTCATGCACCCAGATGGAGCGGCCGAATCGCACCACGCGTTTGAACAGGTCCACGCTGATGCCATCGGCCGGGTCGCCGGTGGAGAGCTGGATGCGCCCATGAATGGCGCAGTTGGGCTCGAGCGCGAAGCTCAGCTCCGGCATCTGCGCAGAGACCATCACGCTGTGAGCGGGGCCCTCGGACTGCAAGCCGGTCTCTTCGGTGGCATAGGGACGGTCGCGAAATCCCGGCTTGACGATGCGGAAGATCTGCGGCCCCACGGCCAGGCCGGGAATCTCGAATTGGCCATCGCCGTTGGTGAGCGTGCCGGTGTTGGCGTCGCCTTCAATCTGTACCAGCACGCGCGCCAGTGCCGCGCCATTGGCGGCGTTGCGCACTACGCCATGCACCGTTACCCGGCCCGACTCAGGGGAGGGGCTCTGCGGCTCGGCCGGTTCCTGGCTGCAAAGCATGGAGGGAACGAGTACCAGTAGCGCGAAGGCCAGAGAGGCAGGCAGGCAGACCCGCATCGCTTGCCGGGCCTGGATCTCCGGTGAGCTGAGCTTCCCGCCCGCGCGTTCCTGGGTTGTCTGATGCTGAGCCTGCGAAGTTCCCACTCATCATTTTGACCGTTCCAGCCGGAGAAGGGAATCCGCGTGGCAAAAAAACTCGCACCGCGCAGCTCAGGCCCGCTCTTGAGCAGCGAGTCCGGCTCAACCGCGATCCAGGTACCAGGGGATGTTGATCACGATGATGCGCTGATTGCCGCGTAGGAGCAGGATCACCTTCAGCAGGTCGGCGCGGCGGTTGTGCAGCAGGTTCTCCCACCAGTGGCGCACGACCAGTTCCGGCACCAGCACGCAGATCTTGTGGAAGCTCGACTCCTGCTCCGTCTTGAGAATGTAATCGATCACCGGTGTGAGCACGTAGCGATAAGGCGATTGCAAAATCTCCAGCTTGGGCACGCACTTGCCGGCTGCGCGCAGCGGAGCGGCCACGTCGCGCTCCCAGTCGGTGCAGATCGGGTCCAGTTCCTCGGCCGTCTGCACGTGCAGGCAGCGAATGTCGTTCGACATGCCCAGCGCGAAGGAGAGCGCCTTTTCCGTGATGCGGCTCCAGCGGTCGATGGGGATAATGACGATCGGCTCGGTCACCTCGGCGGGCACAATGGGCCGAACGAGCGCGGTCTCGCGGTCAACGCGCACGTAGTGGCGATGGACGGCCCGCATCAGCAGGATCATCACCACGATCAGCAGCGCGGTCACCCATGCGCCTTCCACAAATTTGGCCACCAGCACCACCACCGTGGTGATGCCGGTGGCGACAGCGCCCAGGCCGTTCACCGCCATGCGCAGCCGCGCCTTGCCCTGCCGCTTCCAGTGCATCACCATGCCGGCCTGCGAGAGCGTGAAGGCCATGAAGGCGCCGATTGCATAGAGCGGAATGAGCCGGTCGGTTACGCCCCCGAATATGATCAGCAGTACGGCCGTCAGCGCCACCAGCACATAGATGCCCCAGGAGTAGAGCAGCCGCCGCCCGCGCAGCAGAAAGATGTGTGGCATGTAGTCGTCGAGCGCGATGGCGCGCGTGAGGCGGGGAAAGTCGGCAAACGCCGTGTTGGCCGAGAGCGCCAGCACCAGCAGCACTGAGGCGATGGTGAGGTAATAGAACCAGCCGTGGCCCATGACCGCGCGGGTGAGCATGGAAAGAACGCTCTCATAGCCAGGCTTTTCCGGATCGGTAGCGGCGATGCCATAGGACCGGCAGAGCAGCGCAATCCCCGCCAGCAGCGCGGCCAGCAGCACAATGATGATGGTGAGCGTGATCTTGGCGTTCTTGCGGGTGTCGTCGCGGAAGGCCATCACGCCGTTGCTCACCGCTTCCACGCCGGTCATGGCGGTGCAGCCGGAAGAGAAGACCTTGAGGATGAGCCACCAGCTGAACATGGCTGTTGCCACCGGCATCGCCGGCATGGGCATGACTGCACGCGGATGGCCGCCGGTGTGCAGTACATGCCAGCCGCCCACGGCAATCACAATCAGCAGCGTGGCCGTGAACAGGTAGGTGGGAATCATGAAGACGACGCCGGTGTCGTGCACGCCGCGCATGTTCACCAGCGTAAGAATCAGCAGCACGGCCAGACAGAGTTCGAGCGTGTACGGCTGCAACCCAGGAGCCGCGGAGATGAGCGCACCGACGCCGGCCGAGATTCCCACGGCGGCGGTGAGGATGTAGTCGATCATCAGCGCCGCGGCGGCCAGCAGTCCCGCTCCCTCGCCCAGGTTCTGCGAGGCAACCGTGTAAGACCCGCCGCCCTGCGGATACGCGTCGATGGTCTGGCGGTAGCTGAAGTAGACGATGGTGAGCAGGGCGACGATGGCCGCGCTGACCGGAACGATGTAATGCACGCCCACCACGCCCAGCGGGATGAGCAGCGTGAGCGCGGCCTCGGGCCCGTATGCGGCGGAGCTGAGCGCGTCCAAGCCGAAGATGGGGATGCCGGCGATGGGGCCAATATGCTCGGCGCGTTCTTCGCTGGTGGCCAGCGGCCGGCCCAACAATAGGTCTTGAATGCGTGAGGTCAAGGGCATGGTCGGCTTTTTGTCCGGAGGTCGTGGATTGGGAAGGGAAGAGCCGGTGAGGGCATTGTCTCATGGCGCTACGAAACGAGAGCTGCTGGCGAGCTGTGTGTTGTGTTCCGTCCGCGAGCCGCTGCTACTGCGGGTTCTTCGGCGCAGCCGGCAGGGTGAACTGGAAGCGGCTGCCTTTGCCGGGCGTGCTTTCAGCCCAGATGCGGCCCTGGTGCTGCTCCACGATGCTGCGGCAGAGCGCCAAACCGAGGCCGGTGCCGCCCAGGGCGCGGGAGTCGGAGGCGTCGCCCTGCTGAAAGCGGTCGAAGATGCGGTCCAGCTTTTCCGGAGCAATGCCGCGGCCTTGGTCCTCGACGGTGAAGGTCACTTCATCGGGCTCGTCGGGTTGATCGGCTTCCTGTGCGCGGAGCTGTGCTGTGAGCCGGACGGTCGTCTCCGAGGCGGAGAACTTGATGGCGTTGGTGACCAGCTCGCTGAGCACTTGCAGGATGCGCTCTTCGTCGGCCAGCACGCGGACGGGCGGAGCTTCCACGCGAACCGCGATGCGCGCCAGGCTGGCCGCGTTGAAGGCCACGTCGGCGGCGCGGCGCAACAGGTCGATGGCCTCGACGGGCTGGCGATAGAGCGGCAAAATTCCCCGCTCCACCTTGTCGAAGTCGAGGATGTCGTTGACCAGGCGAATGAGCCGGTCGCTGTTGCCGATGGCCATGTCGAGCATCTGGCGCTGCTTCTCCGGGCGCTTGTCAAGCGCGCCGGAGGAGATGAGCCCCAGCGAGGCACGCATGGAAGTGAGCGGGGTGCGCAGCTCGTGGCTTACGGTGGAGATGAACTCATCTTTCATGTGCTCCAGGCGGCGGCGTTCGGAGACATCCTGGAAGGCGACCACCAGGCCGGAGATGCGGCCGTCCTCGATTAAAGGATTGGCGCTGTACTCGACGGGGAAGGCGGTGCCATCCTGGCGCCAGAAGACCTCGTCGCTTGCACGGATGGGCTCGCAGCGGCGCAGCGCCTGGAGAATGGGGTTGGTGGACTTGGAGTAGGGCGTGCCATCGGCGTGGCTGTGGTGGACGACCTCATGCAGATCGCGGCCGGTCAGCTCTTCGGGCGTGTAGCCGAGCGCGCGCGCGCCGGCCTGGTTGATGAAGGTGAGCTGGCCCTCGAGATCGATGCCGTAGATGCCGTCGGCCACCGACTCGAGGATCAGCTCGCGCTGGCGAGTGGCTACATGGAGGGCCTGCTCGGCCTCGTGCTGCTCGGTCACATCGGTACCGTGGATGAGGATGAACGGCCGCTCGCCGGGCAGTTGCAGGCGGCGGCTGCGGCAGGCGATGCGGCGAAAGACGCCATCGCTGCGGCGCAGGGTGAGCGCGCCCTGCCACTCGTCCTGCTTTTCCACGGTGCGCAGGCAATCTTGAAAGCTGGCCAGACCGCTGGCGTCCAACAGCTCGGCGATGAAGCGGCCGGTGAGGGCATCGGCGCGATAGCCCAGGGTCTCCGCAGTGAAGGCATTGAGCGAGGTGAGCCGGCCTTCGAGCGAGCAGGTGAAGACAAAGCCGAGCGAGTTTTCCACCACCTCGCGGTAGCGGGCCTCGCTGGAGTGGAGCGCCATCTCGACCTGGCGCTGGTCGGTCACGTCCTGTCCGCTGACGATTAGGTACTGGATCTCGCCGTTGGGGCCCTGCAGCGGCCGCAGAGTCCAGCTCACGCGCCGGCTGTGGCCGCCGACCACGCGCCAGGCGGTTTCGTGGGGTCCGGAGACTTGGCCCGTGGCGGCGTCATGCAGCTTGGTGGAGGCCCAGGGGCGGTCGTCCGGCTCGAGCACCTCGTCGACAAACGGCCGGCCGACGGCCTCGGCCAGGCTCAGGCCGGTCAACTGCGCACAGGAGTGGTTGAGCCGCACGGTGCGGCCGGAGGTGTCGAGGACGGCAACCAGGGCGGGCACTGAGTCCAGCGTGGCGGCCACAAAGCAGCGCTCGATGGCCAGGGCGCGCTCGGTGCGCTGGCGGACGCGCACCGCTTGCTCCTGGGCGCGGATGCGGGCGTAGAGTTCGAGGCGCGTGACCACCTGGCGGCCCAGAACCTCAAGCAGGGTAATGTGCTGGAGGTTGAACCGGTCCGGTTCCCGCGCCAGGACAGCCAGTGTGCCGATCACCTGCTGTGCGCTGGAGACGAGGGGAACGCCGGCATACGAGCGGCAGGACCTGGCCCCCAGCAGCGGCACGCCGGTGGGTGGGAAGCGCGCATCCTCGCCGGCGTCCACGATGAGCAGAGGCTGACCCATCTGCAGCAGCCACTGGCAGGCGGTAGTGGAGCGGGGCTGTTCGGAGGCTTTGAAGCCAAACCGGGACTTGAACCAGAGGCGGTTGAAATCCATCCAGGCGATGTAGGCGTAGTCGGCGTTCGACAGGACGGCGGAAAGCTCGGTCAGCTCGTCCAGGGCGGGGTCCGGGTTGCGGTCAAAGAATTCAAATTCCTGACGCAGAGCCACAGCCAGATGCTCTCCCGGATGTAGACCGTGGATTCCGCCCATAAGACACACAACCACCCACCGCCAGTATCGGGCATTCAATGTGAGTTGGCTCTGCCGCAAAAGTGGCAGTTTTCTGGACCGCTGGATACGACCTAAGTAATTCGAATATCAGGACTAACAGCCAAAGGAGTGTTACCTCAGGAGCTTCCCTGCGGCTCTACGTTTAGTTACCTGTGCGGGTTACCTGCGATTCTGTTCTTCAATGGGTTCGGCCTGTGCGGAGGACTGGACTCAAGAGCTGCGGAAGAAGTCCTCAAATCTGTTCGGAGGGGTTCTTCCCGGGCTAAAGCCTGCTTCGATTCCGCCTGCGGTATGCGGGGACTCAAACCTCCGTCTCCCTGCGAACTCAATTTTTGTGCGGCTTCAGGAAGCGGCCTGGAGATTCCTCAGTTGCCGGCGGGAACCTTGCAGCAGTCTCCGGCCGCGGCCGGTTCGTTGCTGCCGGCGTCCAACACCACCTTCCAGTTGCCGTCCGGCTGCTTGCGCCAGATGGTGATATAGCGTCCGCTGGTGGTCACGGCGTTGCCGTTGGCGTCCTTGCTGTGCCCCTCGAAGTGGCCCCAGGTGTAGCCGATGTCGCCGGAGGGGCCCATGGTGGCGTCGGTTGGGGTCCAGGTGAGTTGGTAGTCCTTGGGCGACCAGGTGGCGGATTTGACGATGGCCACCTTGCCCACCTGCGGGGCCGCGCCGTTGCCCAGGGCCACGGCGTCCGGGGCAAACCACTCGGCAAAGGCCGCGCCACCGCGTTCGAGCACATCCTTGGCAAAGCGCGCCTCCAGGTCGAAGAGCAGCATCTTGCCCGTATTCACGGTGGTATCGGAGAGGGGATTGGGGGCGCCGGAAGTTGTGCTGCCCGGCTCCGGTAATTGTCCGTAAGCCGGAATGGCAGCGGCCAGGCCCATGGCCAAAAATCCTGTAAACATGATCCTGTGCACGTTCTGTTCCTCCTGCTGCACCTTACACCGCAATCCTACAACCTGGCCTTTCGGGTTGTGTAGGAGGTAGGCTTCCCCGGCGCTGATGAAACCCGACCTCCGGGATTGCGTCAAAACAACCGGGTCCGGCGGATGGTTCAGGTCCGGCGAAGTGCCGGATTGGTATACTGAGAGGAGTTTGCTTCAGTCTGTGCCTTTCCAGGTCCGGAGGCCGGCCGGAAGCATGGTTACGGCCCCAGTTTGGGTGTATCGTGCTGAATTGAGAAGCCACTGGCTGCCTGTGATCGCCCGGGGGCTTTTGGCTGGTGGCCCCGGCCCGTCTCCGGGGAAAGGAAGACCATGGGAGCATTGCTGGAGAGCATCCACTCGCCGGCCGACCTGAAGCGCCTGAATTTTGCGCAGATGGGCGAGCTGGCGGAGGAGATCCGCGCGTTTTTGATCCAGGCGCTGGCTAAGACCGGCGGCCACCTGGGCCCGAACCTGGGCGTGGTGGAATTGACGCTGGCCCTGCACACGGTCTTTAACACGCCGGAAGACAAACTGCTCTTCGACGTGAGCCACCAGACGTACATTCACAAGATTCTCACCGGCCGGTTCGACCGTTTTGCCACCATCCGCCAGCCGGGTGGATTGAACGGCTTCATGCTGCGCACCGAGAGCGAGCACGATTGCTTTGGCGCCGGCCATGCCGGCACGGCGCTCTCGGCAGCCCTGGGGATGGCCGTAGCCCGCGACCTCTCCGGCGGCAGCGAGCACGTGATCGCCGTGGCCGGCGACGCCGCCTTCACCAACGGCATTTCATTCGAAGCGTTGAACAACATCGGCGAACAGACCAAGCGCCTGATCATCGTACTCAACGACAATGAGTGGTCCATCGACCGCAACGTGGGCGCCATTGCCCGCTACTTCCACAAGATCGTGACCAACGAGCACTACCAGAACCTGCACGAGTCGGCCAAGCGCATTGTGCAGAAGATCGGCGGCAAGACGGCCGTCACGCTGGCGCGGCGCGCGGAAGAAGCTGCCAAGAGCATGCTCTGGCCATCCATTCTTTTTGAGGAGTTTGGCCTCGAGTATTTTGGTCCCATCGACGGCCACAACCTGCCGCTGCTGGTGGACACATTCAAGTTCCTCAAGGCCGCCGATCACCCGGTGCTGCTGCATGTGCTCACGCAGAAGGGCCGCGGCTATCAGCCGGCGCTCGAGGGGCAGAAGAAGTTCCACGGTCTGGGCCCGTACGATGCGGAGACCGGCAACACCAAGCCCGCCGGCCTGCCTACCTATTCCGAAGTGTTTGCCAACACGCTGGTGCAGCTGGCCAACCAGAACGACCGCATTGTGGCCATTACCGCGGCCATGCCCAACGGAACCGGGCTCGATCTCTTCCGGCCTCACCATCCGAAGCGCTACTTCGATGTGGGCATTGCCGAGGAGCATGCAGTGGTGTTTGCCGCCGGCATGGCCACGCGCGGCTACCGGCCGGTGTGCGCCATTTACTCCACCTTCCTGCAGCGGGCTTTCGATCCCATCGTGCACGATGTTGCCTTACAGAAGCTGCCGGTGGTGTTCTGCATGGACCGCGCCGGTCTTTCCGGCGACGACGGCCCCACGCATCACGGCCTATTCGACATCAGCTACCTGCGCGGCATTCCTGAGATGGTGCTGATGTCGCCCAAGGATGAAGACGAGCTGGCGGACATGATGAAGACGGCGCTCGAGCTTCCCGGCCCCAGCGCCATCCGCTATCCGCGTGGCGTGGTGGTTGGCGTGGCCCGCAAGGCGGAGCCGCAGGTGATTCCTGTGGGCAAGGCGGAAGTGCTCGAAGACGGTTCCGACGTGGCCATTCTGGGCCTCGGCCCCATGACCGCGCTGGCTCGCGAGCTGGGCGCACGGCTCGACCGCGCCGGCTACTCGGCTGCCGTCATCAATCCACGTTTCGTGAAGCCGCTGGACCGCGAGCTGCTGGAGAAGTACGCAGGCCGCGTGGCTGCCTTTGTCACGCTGGAAGATCACGTGAAGATGGGCGGCTTCGGCTCGGCGGTGATTGAAGCGCTGGAGGAGATGGGCAGCAAGGTTCCGGTGGTGCGCATCGGCTGGCCCGACCAGTTCATCGAGCACGGCAAGGTGGACGACCTGCGCGCCAAGTACGGGCTCACCGTGGACGCGGCGCAGGCGCAGGTGCTTCCGCTGCTTGCGCACCGCCGCCGGCCCACGCTGGTGGCTAGCTAGTGCTGCTTTTCCGCGCTCAGGCCTTGAGGTGTTTGGCCTCCAGGCCGCACATCCAAACCGCACGAGCAAATGGGCTTTGGCACTGAGGGGATACAAAGTGGAGAAGTTGAACATGTTCAGAGGTTTCCCGAATTGCGACTGAACCTAAAGCCTGCGTCCGGGCTTTGTTCCAGGGCGGGTTGCGCCGATTCATCCGCGGGTCCAAATCGCTGTGCGACAATCCTCAGAAGAACAATTCCTCTATGCGAATGATTCGGGACCTTGCGATGGGGTTGTCGGGAGCGGCTCTGGCCGGAGTGGTGGCTTGGGCGCAGGCCCAGACTCCAACTGTTCCAAAGGTTGCTGCAGCGGCCCCGGTTCCCCTTGTCCTGTCCGGTGGCACGGTGGTCGACGTAACCGACTGGGGCCACTCCGCAAAAGACCTGCAGAATGCAATTGTGATCGTCCGTGACGGCCGCATCAGCGAGGTCGGGTCGAGCTTTGCCATCACGATCCCCAAGGGCGCGCGCGTCATCGACTGCACCGGCAAGTACATCATCCCCGGCCTGATTGACGGCTTTGCGGGCATGAACTCGCAGGGACAGGCCAGTGCCGACCTCTACATGGGCGTGACCACGGTGGTGGCCTCGGGCGACGACCGCCGCGGCTTCATCGACTTGACCGCCAATCCCAGTCCCCACCTTTATCTGCTCGATTCGATCGGATCGACCGACGACTGGAGTCTGCTGGCCAAGCGTCCGGAGTGGGCCGCGAAGCTGAAGGAAGGCGCGCACTTGGCTGAGCTGAGCCCTGAAGACACGGCCCGCCAGCTAACCGATACCGCCAAGCTGGGAACCCGGGTGCTGTGGCTGGGCCACAACCTGACCGCGGCCAACACGCAGTGGGTCATCGCGCGTGCGCATCAGATGGGGCTGGCGACCTACGGCGAGTTTGTCTCCACTCCCTACCAGGTCGGCGTGGAAGCAGGTGTGGATGTACTGCTGCATATGAGCCGCTATGAACTCGGCGTGATTCCCGACGAACTCGAGCGTCCGCTGGTGGACGATCCGCAAGGGCCGGCCGCCAACACGGCCTATGACTACGCGGAACGGCTCCCTCCCAACGACCCGCACCTGGTGACCTATGCAAAGTTCCTGGCTTCGCACCATGCGGCGCTGATGCCCACCTTCAGCTTGTTCTTTCTTGATCTCCCCGAGCACCGCAACCCGTGGAAGGAGCCGGCCGCCGCACTGCTGGATGCGGCGCACATGTTCGATCCTCCCGATCGCGCCAGCGGCGAGTTGAATTATCCTCTGGCGCCCTGGACGCGCCATTTGCCCGGCGCTGGACAGCGCTACCTGGAAGAAAACCAGCGCAAGAAGGCCGCGCAGTCCGCCATGCGGCTTTGGCGCATCAACGAGACGATCTTCTCCGCCTACCCGCATTATCTGGCAGCCTCGGGCGCGCCCGTCTTTGGGTCCATGCCCGGCATCTCCATGCACACAGAGCTGGAACTGCTGGTCCGGCTTGGCCTTTCGCCGCGCGAGGCGCTGGCCACGGCCACCAACAACTACGCGATTCAGCTGGGATGGAATGAACTGGGCCAGATTGCACCCGGCCGCCGCGCCGACATTCTCGTGGTCGACGGCGACCCGACGGTGAACATCTGGAATGCGCGGCGCATCTCCGGATTGATTGTCGATGGCAACGTGATGGATCGGGAAGCGCTGCTGAACGCAGGGAAATGACGGAGCGTCCTGCCAGACCAGGGAATCATCCGATCCCGGCGCGGCTTGAACCCGGGGGCGATTGGGAGAACCCGCCGCCATCATTTAACGTATCGATAGGTGCCCGATCCCAATTGGGCGATGCATGGCAAAGGAAATTATCGGATCTCCACCCAGGATTTTTGCCCGCAGGCCCCACCACAACCGGTGGCTGATGCTGATTGCGGCCTTCAAGCTGGCCCAGGCGATGCTGTTCATCGCCATTGGCGTAGGCGCTCTGCGCCTGCTGCACAAGGACTTTGCAGATTTGCTCGCCCGCCTGGCCCATCACCTGCACTTCAGCCCCGAGTCGCGCTTTGTCGACTTCGTTCTCGACCGTGCCTCCATCGTCAACGACCGGCTGTTACGCCGCTTCAGCATTGGCCTTTTCGCCTACGCCACTCTGGGACTCACCGAGGGCATCGGCCTCTATCTGGAAAAGACCTGGGCCGAGTACATGACCGTGATCATCACGGCATCGTTCCTTCCCTGGGAGATCCTGGAGATCTTTCGGCGGCTTACGCCCGTGCGTTCAACGCTTCTGGTGGTCAACTTGCTGGTGTTTTTCTACCTGCTGAAGGTGATTGTCGAGCGGGGGAAGCGGGAGCGTGGCGCGGGCCGACCGGCGAAGGGGAAGCATTAGTTCGCCTTTTATTCGCTTTATCACAGCCCCGGTGCGCTTGTCCAGTAGTGGAACCAAGAAGATAAACACTACATATTGTGGTTATGGATCTGTTTCAAACTATTAGGCGAATTTCCCACAAAAACGCAGAAAATTCCTGGCCTTAAGCCGTTTTTTTGGTTGGCACGAGCTCTGAACAGCTGTACTATCGCACTTGTGGAACCAAGTGGAGTGAAGTGGAGTCTAGTAGAGCTTCCGGGCCATCTGAAGAACGGTGAAGCGAAATCCGCTCCTTGGACCCAGAAGCAAGTCTACTCGCAAATGATTCCGGCCACGACACGTTTGAGGCGCCAAAGGATCAGGGGAACCAGCTTGGCTAACGGGAGCAGGCAATTCAATGCAAGTGAAGCAGCCGGGGCGGCAGATGCGAAGGCCGTCGCGGATGAGCAAGAGGCAGACAGGTGTTTCGGGGAAACAATCCGGCCAAGGTGGATGAAAAAGGGAGATTGAAGATCCCTTCTGGGTTCAAGACGCTGCTGGATGCGGCGAACGTGACCCAGCTTTACATCACTTCGACGGATGGGAAATGCGCCGAGATCTGGCCGCTGCCGGCATGGGAGAAGCGGGAAAAGCTGCTCGCCGAACATAGCAGCATGGACGACGCGGTGGCGAAGTATTTGAACCTGACCAGTTACTACGGTCAGCAGGTGGAGATGGATAGCCAGTCGCGGGTCGTGCTGCCGCAGAAGCTGCGCGACAAGGGCAGGCTGGATGCCGAGGTTGTGGTGCTGGGCAAGCTGACCTACCTCGAAGTGCAGAACGAGAAAGAGTTCGAAGAGCGCCTTCCGAGCTATGAGTTGACGGCGGAAGACCGCAAGTCGGTGGCAGCGATCATCCGCCCGCAGGGTTGAAGGGCAAACACCCCTCAGGGGGGAGCGCATGACGAAATCGAGTGAGCGCCATGTGCCGGTTCTTTTTCAAGAGGCGATCGATTTTCTGCATGTGCGCGCAGGCGGAACTTATGTCGATTGCACGCTGGGGCTGGCGGGGCACGCCGAAGGAATCATAAGAAGGCTCGGTTCTGAGGGGCACTTGATTGCATTCGACCGGGATGCCGAGGCGCTGGAGTTAGCCAGGGAACGGCTGGATCGAGTTAGCAGCGAGTTAGGCAGCGAAGCGCCGAGAGTAACTCTGATCAACGAGCCGTTCAGCAGTATTGCAAGTTATGTGAAGCCGGCTCAGTTGGATGGGTTGCTGGCAGACTTTGGAGTAAGCAGCCTGCAGTTTGACGAAGCGCGCAGGGGATTCAGTTTTCAGGCATCGGGTCCTTTGGATATGCGCATGGATATGCGCCGGGGACCGACGGCCGCACAAGTGGTGAATGAGGCGAACGAGCGTGAGCTCGGGGACCTTATTTACGAGTACGGAGAGGAAAGGAGGTCGCGGAGAATCGCCAGAGCCATTGTTCGGGGACGGCCTGTTACAACCACGGATCAGTTAGCCAGGCTTGTAACTCAAGCCGTCCCGACAATGAAACAAGAGCGAATTCATCCGGCGACCAGAACCTTTCAGGCTCTTCGTATCTACGTGAACCGCGAGTTAGACGAAATCAAGGCGTTGTTCGAGGCCGCACCCGAGTTGCTTAAGCCCTCCGCAAGGCTGGTGGTCATCAGCTTTCACTCCCTGGAAGACCGCATCGCGAAGGACAGTCTGCGGGAAGGCGCGCAGATGGGAATCTGGGAGATCCTCACCCGGAAGCCGCTGACAGCCGGTGAAGAAGAGACGGACCGCAATCCCCGTTCACGCAGCGCCAAGCTGCGAGCGGCGGAAAGACAGGGGCCAGGGAACTCCGGCGCGAAGACGCGGAAAACCTATAGAAGCCAGGCAACGGGGCAGGAAAGTTAAGGCAGGCGGGAGGTCATGATGGCGGCAATGGCGACAACCTATTTTGAAACAGGCCGCAGCCCCGGGCAGAGGATTCGCGAGCGGAACGATGAATTGCTCGCATTGCAGTCGCTGCGCCGCCGCGGGGTGCGCACGCCGGAGTTCCACTTTGTTCGCCACTTCGATAATTCGCGGCTGGTCAAGGCGCCGGACCCGGTGCGGGTGCGCGAGATGCGGCTGTTTTCCGCGGCCATCACGATACTGTTTCTGCTGGTGATGGTGTACGGACTGCAGCACTTCTATGCCATCGAAGGCGGCTACCGCGTTGAGGCAGAGAAGCTGGCCGTGGAGCAGTTGCGGGAAGAGAATCGTCAGCTGCGATTAGCAGAGGCTCAACTCACGCAGCCCGGCCGCATCGACGCAATGGCGCGGCAGTTGGGTCTTTCGGAACCGGCTCCGGGCCAGGTGATTCATCCCAACGCGCGTCCCGATGCGACTTCTCCTGTGCTTGCCCAGGTAACTCCCCCGGCGGCGCCGGCGCAGTAGCAACGTCCGCGGAGCATCATTCCATGCAGTTACTTGTCAGAAGCAGCCGGAACCGCAGCACCGCGGCGCGTGTCATCCCCCTCAAACGGGCGCGCTTCTGGCTGATCTGCCTTTTCTTTCTGCTCTGGTCGCTAGCTATTTGCGGAAGGCTGTTCTGGCTGCAGGTGGTGCGGCACAAGGAATTTCAAGAACGCGCGGAGAAGCAGCAGCAGCGCACGTTTGAGGTGGCTCCCCGCCGTGGAATGCTCTACGACCGCAACCTGCATGAGCTGGCCATGACGGTGCAGGCCGACTCTTTCTATGCCGTGCCGAGCGAGATCGACGAGAAGCAGAAGACAGCCTGGGTGGAGAGCACGGCGCATGAGCTGGCCGCGGTGGTGCATACCGATCCTGAAGATACGCTGACGAGCGAGGCGCAGATTGCCGAGCGCCTCTCCAACGGCCACAGCTTTGCGTGGGTGGCCCGCCGCGTGACGCCTGAAGTTGCCGAGCATGTGCGCGCGCTCAACATCAAGGGCGTCTACTCGCAGAAAGAGTTTCAGCGCTTCTATCCCGACAGCCAGATTGCCGCGCAGGTGCTCGGCTATGTAGGCGCGGACGACAACGGCCTGGGCGGCCTGGAGCAGAGATACGAACCGCAGCTGCACGGCGTCCCCGGCCGCATGTATACGGCCATGGATGCGCGGCGCAAGGTGCTCGGCTCCAGCGAACACGAGCCGGAGCCGGGACAGAACATGGTCCTGACCATCGACGCGAATATTCAATTCCTCGCCGAGCGGGCACTCGACAGCGCCATGGAGCGCACGCAGGCCGCCACGGGCACGGTGGTCGTCCAGGACGTGCATACCGGCCAGATCCTGGCACTCGCCATCCGCCCCACATTCAATCCCAACCAGGCGCGCCACACCGCGCCGGCGCTGCTGAAGAACCACGCCGTCAGCGACGTCTACGAGCCGGGCTCGGTTTTCAAGTTGGTCACGTATTCGGCCGCGCTGGAGCAGCACGTCACCACGCCCGACGACATGATTGACTGCCAGGGCGGCCAGATATCCCTTCCCGGGCGAGTGATTCACGACGACAAGGGAGACCACTTCGGCGTAATCACTGTGCACGAGGCGCTGGAACACTCGAGCGACGTTGCGGCCGTAAAGCTGGCGCAGAAGATCGGGCAGGACAAGTTCTACGAATATATTCGCAACTTCGGTTTTGGGCAGCGCACAGGTTTGGAATTGCCCGGCGAAACGCGTGGTTTGCTGCAGCCCTTGAAGCGGTGGGGCACCACGTCGTATGCGTCCATCGCCATTGGACAGGAAGTGGGCGTAACGCCGCTGCAACTGGTGTCGATGGTGTCTACGATTGCCAACGGGGGAGTTTATTTGCCACCGCATGTATTGATGCCCGGCCAAGCAGGCAGCGGAGCCCATGGAGAGAGCGGGTTGCAACCTGTGCCGTTCAAGCCAGGCGGCGAAATGCCGAACCCTCTTCCGCCCGGTGCACACCGAGTGCTTTCCGAGATGACCGCTGCTCAGATGCGCAAGATGATGGAGGGCGTGGTGCTGTTCGGCACCGGCAAGCCGGCGCAACTGAACGGATACTCGTCGGGCGGAAAGACCGGCACTGCGCAGAAGATTGACCCGGCCACGCACACCTACTCGAAGTCCATGCACATCGCATCTTTCGCCGGCATAGCGCCGGTGAATAATCCGGTGATCTCGGTTGCGGTGGTGATCGATAACCCCAAGAATGGGTCGTACTACGGCACGGCGGTTTCCGCTCCGGTGTTTGCCGATGTCGCGCAGCAGGTGCTCGAATACCTGGGCGTGCCGCACGACATTGAGGTGCACGCGCCGAGCGGGAAGAAGAGCCCTCCGGCCAACATTGCCGAAGACGATGCGCACGAGCAGGGCAGCGACATCAATGACCTGTTCGCGGCCATCAACGAACTGCCCAGCGACGATCCTCTGCGCGCGGACACTGCGCCGGCGAGCGAGCTGGCTACCGCTTCGCAAGGGTTGAGCACATCGTCCGCACCAGCACGGCAGAGCGCCACAGAAGCTAAGGCGGGTACAAAGGCTGACGGCGCGCAAACCGCGACGCTCGCGTCGCTGCCGGCACCGCCTTCGGCAAATGCGCAGCCTCTTGCGAGAGAGGTCATGGTTAGCGATGCACACAAATTGAAAGTTCCATCGCTGCTGGGCCTGCCCATGCGCAAGGTGATTGAGCAGGCCGAAGCGGCCGGCCTTGAGGTGCAGATCGCCGGCAGCGGCACGGTGCGCGAACAGGCGCCCGCGGCCGGCACCATGGTCGCGGCCGGCACACAGATCGTGGTGCGCTGCTCCCGCTAGATTCCTTCCGGCCATCGATCTGTTCCTTCCAGCGATTGGCCCGTCTCCAGAAGGCTCTTGAGGCTGGCCATGATATGCGGCCAGCCATGTGAAACCGCATTGATCGTCTTCGAATCTTTCTTGTTCATCGTGTGCCTTAGGGTCAGCTTTACGATCAATCCTTCCGCTTCCAGTTGGTACGTCATGCGCGAGAACCCCTCTGCCGTCATCTCCGGAAAGAGATGATTCTGCCAGGTGAGCACCAGTTTGCGCGGCGGGTCGATCTCCACCACCTCACCGGCATCGGCTACGCGGCCATCGGGGGCCAGCAGCTTCCACGATGCGCCTGGTTTCCATTCCGATTCCTGCACGGTGTCTACCCAGAACTTGCGCGTAAACTCGGGCTCAATCAAGGCGCGCCAAAGTTTCTCCGGCGTGGTGCGAATGTAGGTCACATACACAAACTCAGATTCAGCCATTGTCTTCCTCCTCCAGTTTTTCCTTCAGCTCAGCGAGGACGCGCAGGCGTCCCCGCTCATACTTGCCGATCCAGCGTTCGGCAATTTCGTGGATGGGCATGGGATTCAGGTAGTGCAGCTTTTCGCGCCCACGCCAGACGGTAGCTACAAGGCTGGCTTCCTCGAGCAGCTTCAAGTGGCGCGTCACGGCCTGGCGCGACATCTCCAGATGCTGGCATAGCTGGCCGAGCGTTTGCCCGTTGTTGGCGCGCAGGCGATCGAGCAGCACGCGGCGTTCCGGTGCCGCAAGCGCCTTGAAGACCTTGTCGTGATCGGCGCTCATACTGGTTAGAATAGGCAACAGTTTGGTTGCATGTCAAGTATGATTGATCGTTTTGCAGAAACGCTGAGGAAGATTCTGACCGTCGTCAATGGAAGGTCCAATGCGGCCAGCAATCTACAATGGAACACAAGATGAATTGGAAAGAACTCGCTGAAGAAATCACCGCCGTCGGCGCGGGCGGCAACTCGGATGAACCCATCACCGGTGTCGAGTACGATTCGCGCAAAGTGAAGCCGGGCGCGGTGTTTGTGGCCATGCAGGGCGGCTCGACGGATGGCAATCGCTATGTCGACAAGGCCATCGCCGCCGGTGCGCTGGGCATCCTTACCGACTCTTCGAACACGTTCGATCATCTGCTAGTTTATCAGGCGGGCGTGCCGGTGCTGGAAGTGGAGCATGGGCGGTGCGCGCTGGCCGAGGCTTCGGCGGCGTTCTTTGGCCACCCCGAGCGGAGAATGGCGGCTACGGGAATCACCGGAACCAATGGCAAGACGACCACGGCGTTTTTGACCGAGGCGCTGCTGAACGTGGCCGAGCGCAAGACCGTGCTGGTGGGGACGATCGAGTATCACGTGGCCGGCGAGGTGCGGGCAAGCGTGCACACGACGCCGGAGTCGCGCGACCTGTTTGAACTGATGGCCGAGGGCGCAAGCCGCGGGGCCACCGAACTGGTGACGGAGGTTTCAAGCCACGCGCTCGACCAGGGCAGAGCCGCCGGTGTGCCCTTCGATGTAGCCGTGTTTACCAACCTGACCCGTGACCACCTGGATTATCACCGGACCATGGAGAACTATTTTGCGGTCAAGCGCCTGCTGTTCGATGGCACGATGTATCGGGCGCCGCGCGTAGCGGTGATCAATGCGGACGATGCTCGCGCCGAAGAGCTTGCCGGCGCGGCGAGCAAGGCAGGTGCGGAAGTGCGCACGTATGGCATCGGGCGGGGCGATTGGCGCGCGGTTGGCCACACACTCACGCCGGGCGGCGCGGTCATCGACCTTGAAACGCCCGCGGGCGCGGCACGCGTCACATCCAAGCTGGCCGGGGAAGTGAACATCCTGAACCTGCTGGCCGCGCTAACCGCTGCGCACGCGCGTGGTGTCGATTTTCAAACTCTCATCGACGCTGTTCCGCGGCTGAAACCAGTTCCCGGCCGCTTCCAGCCGGTAGATGCGGGCCAGCCCTTCACGGTGATTGTCGACTACGCGCATACTGACGATGCGCTGCGCAACCTGATTGCTCTGGCGCGGCAGATGACCAAGCTCTCGGGCGGGCGAGTGATTACCCTCTTTGGTTGTGGTGGCGACCGCGACCGTACCAAGCGGCCCAAGATGGGCCAGGCCGCCAGCGCGAACAGCGACTTTGTGGTGGCCACCAGCGACAATCCGCGCTCGGAAGATCCGGTGGCGATTCTGGCGGAGATCGAGCCCGGCCTCAAGTCCACTAGGGCGCAGTACACCATCGAGCCGGATCGCGCCGCGGCCATCGCGATTAGCCTTGGTGCGGCCAAAGCTGGAGATGTGGTTCTTATCGCCGGCAAAGGGCACGAAAAGGAGCAGATCCTGGCCGGGCGTACGATTCCCTTCGACGATGCCGAAGTTGCGCGCGCGGCGCTTGCAGATTTGGGATATGGTGAGGGGCAATGAAACTCACCCTGGCAGAAGCGGCAATCGGCGCAGGCGCGGTGCTTGAAGCTCCGGCCAGCGTGGCTCATGCCGGCACGCTGGAGGTGAGCGCGTACTCGATCGACTCGCGCACGGTGGGCGCGGGCGCGCTGTTTTTTGCGGTGCGCGGCGAGCGGCTCGACGGCCACGACTTTGTTGAGGCGGCTCTTGCGCACGGCGCTGTTGCCGCCGTGGTCTCGCGTGCGCGTGTGGCGTCGCTGCCGAATGCGGTGCTGGCGGCGCCGCTATTGATTGCCGAAGACCCGCTCATCGCCTTGCAGGCGCTGGCCACGCATGTGCGGCGCCGCTGGGCTCGACGCGTCGTAGCCATTACCGGCTCGGCCGGCAAAACCACCACCAAGGAAGCAGTTGCCGCGGCGCTGGGCGCAAAGTTCAACGTGATGAAGTCGCACGGCAATCTGAACAACGGCTTCGGACTGCCGCTGGAGTTGCTGCGCCTGGAGCCGGAGCACGACATCGCCGTGGTTGAGATGGGCATGAACCACGCCGGCGAGATTGCCGCGCTGGCGCGCATAGCCGCGCCGGACTGGGGCGTGGTGACCAACGTGGGCACGGCGCACATTGAGAACTTTGCCGACGGCCAGGCGGGGATTGCGCGCGCCAAGTTTGAGCTAGTGGCCGCACTGCAGCCGAGCGGCGTGGCGTTTCTCAATTGCGATGACCCGTATGTCTCGCAGTTTGGCCGCGACTTCGCGGGACACACAGTTTACTTTGGCGATGGGCCCTGCGCCGATCCGCAGATTATCGCGTCGCGCGAAGACCTGGAGGGATTGCACGTGAGGTTTCGCGCCGGCGAGCGAGAGGGTGAATTCACTTTGCAGTTGCTCGGTGCGCACAACGGGTCGAACGCCATGGCCGGCCTCGCCGTGGCTCTCGAAGCAGGTGTCGAACTCGACGCAGCAGTCGCGGCACTGGCGCAACTGACCGCGGGCGACAAGCGCGGCCAGATTATCGAGGTCGACGGCGCCACGATTCTCAACGACAGTTACAACTCCAACCCGGAAGCGTTGCGCTCCATGATCCGCACGCTTGCCGCGCGTCCTGCTTCGCGGCGCATCCTGGTGGCCGGAGAAATGCTCGAACTAGGTGAGCAGGGGCCGGCGCTGCACTCTGCCTGCGGCCGCGCCGCCGCCGAAGCAGGCCTCGACTTGGTGGCCGGCGTGCGGGGGAATGCGGTGCACCTGGCGACGGCTGCGTGCAGCGAGGGCGTCGCGGCGCTGTTTTTGCCCAGCGCGGAGGCAGCCGGCCAATGGCTCAAGCAGACCCTGCGCCCAGGCGATGTGGCTCTGGTCAAAGGCTCGCGTGGCGTCCATCTGGAGCGCGCCATCGGGGTTGTGCAGCAGGGTTCCGTCTCAGACTGAAAACAGCGCAAATTCACAGCTCCGGCAGCGCCCGTCCTTGTAAAATCACAATGAATCTCGCTCCATTCCGGCTCTGGAGGCCACTTGCTTTACTGGCTGCTCTACGAAAAGCTGTATCCGTTTTTCCGGCCTTTCCGCATCTTCCGCTATCTGACGGTTCGCACCGCCTTTGCGTCGCTTACCGCGATGCTGATTGCGCTGTTCATCGGCCCCTGGGTTATCCAGAAGCTGCGCGAATTCCAGATCGGCCAGTACGTCCGAGACGATGGGCCACAGACACATCTGAAGAAGACCGGTACGCCGACCATGGGTGGCATTCTGATTGTGATTGCGATTCTGCTGCCCACCGTGTTGTGGTCCGACCCCTCGAATCCGTTTATATGGGTCGCGGTTTTTTCCACGCTCGCATTCGGGGCGATTGGTTTCGCCGACGACTACATCAAGGTCGTCAAACGGCGCAGCCTGGGACTCACGGCGCGTGCCAAGCTGCTTTGCCAGGGCGTTGCCGGGACGGGCGTAGCGGTGGCGCTGGTGGTCCTGGAGCAGTTTCGTTTTTTCTCCACGCGATTGACCGTCCCGTTTTTAAAGCAGTGGCGGCCTGACCTGCAGTGGCACCTGTGGCCCGCCTCGCTGCCGTACCTTGCGCTGCTGGCGTTTGTGCCGTTCGTGGTTTGGGTGATTTTGGTTCTGATGGGCACCACCAATGCCGTAAACCTGACCGATGGACTCGATGGCCTGGCCATCGGATGCACTATCATTGCGGCCGGCGCGCTCACTGTGCTCACGTACGTCAGCGGCAATGTGGTGTTTGCCGACTATCTTGAGTTGCAGCACATGCCGCGCGTGGCTGAACTGACCGTGTTTTGCGGGTCCATGGTGGGCGCTTCCATCGGATTCCTCTGGTACAACGCCCACCCAGCGGAAATTTTCATGGGCGATGTGGGTTCTTTGGCCTTAGGCGGCGCCATCGGCACAGTGGCCATCATCATTCGCCAGGAGTTGCTGCTGCCCTTCATTGGCGGCATTTTTGTATTGGAGACGCTCAGCGTGATTTTGCAGGTGGGCAGTTACAAGATGCGCAATGGAAAGCGTATCTTCAAGATGGCGCCACTGCATCACCACTTCGAGCAGTTGGGGTGGAGCGAGTCCAAGGTCATTGTGCGCTTCTGGATTGGCGCCCTGGTGTTTGCACTGTTTGCACTCACCACACTGAAACTGCGTTAATGGCGGTGCGCGCGGCCTGCCCGGCGATGCAAAATAAGAGAGTCGCGCGAGGCAAGGACTGGCCCGGATGATGGAACTCAAAGGCAAGAAGGTTCTGGTGGTGGGGTTGGGGAAGTCCGGCCTGGCGGCAGCGCTGTTTCTGCGCCGGCGGGGCGCGCACGTGACCGTCTCCGACGTGCGCAGCGCCGAAGCCCTGGCCAAGGACATTCCCGCCCTGCTCGACGAGGGCATTATGGTGGAGACGGGCGGCCACGGACTGCTGACCTTCCGCCGCCAGGATCTGATCGTCGTCAGTCCCGGCGTACCTTTGAACACACCTGAACTGGCGCAGGTGAAGAGCTTTGGCTTGCCGGTGATTGGCGAACTGGAACTGGCCGCTCGCTTTCTCAAGGGCAAGACGCTGGCCATTACCGGCTCCAACGGCAAAACTACCACCACCGCGCTGGTGGGTGAGATTCTGGACAAGGCCGGCATTGCCACGCTGGTGGGCGGCAATATTGGCGTGCCCGTAGTTGCGCTTATCGATCAGAGCACCGACGAGACATGGTCGGTGCTGGAGGTATCGAGCTTCCAACTGGAAAGCACGGAGAAGTTTCATCCCGCTATCGCCGTGATCCTCAACATCACGCCCGACCATCTTGACCGTCACGGCAGCTTCGAGAATTATGCGCTGGCCAAGGAGCGCATCTTTGCCGCGCAGGATGAGCACGACTTCCTGGTGCTGAACGCCGACAACGCGCGGGCCGCGCAGGCTGCGTCGCGCTCCGTCGCCAAGGTCTATTTCTTCTCACTTGAGCACTCCGTGCTGCAAGGCGCGTGGGTGGAGGAAGGCTACCTGGTTTACCGCGCAGGCAAAGACGAGCCTGTCGGAAAAATCATGCCGTTGCATAACGTCCCGCTCAAGGGCGCGCACAACGTGGAGAACGTGCTGGCGGCGGTCTGTGCGTCGCGGCTGGCCGGCGTTTCAGCCGAGCAGATCCGCACCGCGGTCGAGGCGTTTCAGGCGGTGGAGCATCGGCTCGAGTATGTAACCACAGTCAACGGCGTCGAGTTCTACAACGACTCCAAGGCCACCAACGTGGACGCGACGGCCAAGGCCGTTGCCGCGTTCTCCTCGGGCATTCATCTCATCCTGGGCGGCAAGGACAAGAACTCCGACTACACGCTGCTGGCGCCGTTGCTGCGCAGCCACGTGCAGGCGGTCTACACCATCGGTTCCGCCGCGGGCAAGATCGAGTCGGAGCTGCGCGGCGTGGTCTCCATCCTTTCCTGCGAGACGCTGGCCAACGCGGTGAGCGCCGCGGCTTCGGCGGCGCGCCCCGGCGAGGTGGTGCTGCTGGCGCCGGCCTGCTCCAGCTTCGACCAGTTTGAAAACTACGAACATCGCGGCCGGGTCTTCAAGGAGCTGGTCAGCGAACGGCGGGGGTGGAAGGTATGGCAGCGCGCGTAGGCGTAGACAAGTGGCTGTTCTGCACCACGTTGCTGCTGGTGGTGGTGGGGCTGGCGATGGTCTTCTCCGCGTCGGCGGTTGTGGCGCAGGAGCGCTACCACTCTCCCTATGCGTTTGTGGGCCGCCAGGCCGGCTGGGCCGTGGCCGGCGTGCTGGCCATGCTGGCGCTCATGCATGTGGATGTGAAGACCTACAAGTCCACGCGCTTCATTTACACCATTCTATCGATCACCACGGTGCTGCTGGTGGCGGTGTTCTTTTTTCCGGGCTCGCACGCTGTGCATCGCTGGATCCGCTTTGGCGGGCTGTTCACGTTTCAACCGTCCGAGATCGCCAAGCCGGTGGTGGTGCTGTTTCTGGCCTGGTTTCTGCACACGCGACTGGACGCCATGCGCGACTGGAAGCATACGCTGCTGAAGGCGGCGGTGATGCCAGTCGTGTTCATGCTGCTGATCGTCAAGCAGCCTGACCTGGGCACGGCGCTGGTGATCGCCGGCGTGACCGGGATGCTGCTGCTGCTGGCGGGGATGGAGTGGAAGTACCTGCTGGTGGGCGTGGGCGCGGCGTTGCCTCCGCTGGCAGCGCTGCTGCTGCTGGTTTCGTGGCGGCTGAAGCGGGTGCTGGTGTTTCTCAACCCCGAGGCCGATCCGCAGGGCGCGGGGTTCCACATCAACCAGTCGCTGATCGCCGTGGGCACCGGCGGGCTGACCGGACGCGGCTACATGGAGGGCATGCAGAAGCTCTTTTATCTTCCCGAGGCTTCGACGGACTTTATCTTCGCCAACATTGCGGAGGAGTTGGGATTCATTGGCTCTGTCGCGATCGTGCTGCTGTTCGTGGTCTTCGGCGCGCGCGGGCTGCGCGCTGCTTTCCGCTCGCAGGACCCGTTTGCGCGGCTGGTGGCGTTTGGCATCACCACCACCATTCTGCTACAGGCGTTCTTCAACATCAGCGTGGTGCTGTCGCTGGTGCCGACGAAGGGGATTCCGCTGCCGCTGATCTCCTCAGGCGGGACGTCGGTGTTTGTGACGCTGGCCAGCATCGGGATTCTGCTGAACATTACGCGGACGGCAGAGTGACAAGAGCAGGGGACCAAGGGACTGAGGGACCGGGGGACCAGGAATCCCAGGCCGTGACAGACTTGCGGGTACTCATCGCGGGCGGCGGCACCGGCGGGCACATCATCCCGGCTCTGGCCGTGGCGCGCGAACTGGTGGCGCGGCACGGAGCCGAGGTGCTGTTCGTTGGCACGGCACGGGGGATGGAGAGCCGGCTGGTTCCGGCTGCAGGGTTCGGCCTGCACCTGATCGAAGTGGGCCAGTTGAAAAATGTCTCGCTGAGGACGCGGGTGCGAACGCTGCTCGATTTGCCGCGCAGCATTCTTGCCTGCCGGCGGCTGATCCGCGAGTTCAAACCGGCGGTGGTTTTTGGCGTGGGCGGGTATGCTTCCGGGCCGGCGATGGCGGCGGCGCTGTGGACCCGGGTTCCGGCCATGGCCTTTGAGCCCAACGCCATGCCCGGCCTCGCCAACCGGCTGGTAGGCAATCGGGTGCAGGCCGCGGCGGTCAACTTTCCGGCAGCGGCAAAATGGTTCCGCAACTGCGAGGTGACGGGGATTCCGGTGCGGCCGGAGTTTTTTGGGCTTCCTGCTCCGGCGGCCGGCGCTCGGCCGCATCTGCTGGTTTTTGGCGGGTCGCAGGGGGCGCGCATCTTCAATGTCCACCTGCCGCGGATTGTGCCGGCGCTGCTGGAGGCTGTTCCCGGCCTGACGATTGTGCACCAGGCTGGTGCGCGCGGTGCGGAGCCGACGCGGGCGGCATATGCGGCGATCGGCGCTGATGCAGCGCGCTGGCGGGTTGAGCCGTTCCTGGACGACATGCCGGCGCGGTTTGCCGAGGCCAGCCTGGTGATGGCGCGGAGCGGGGCGTCGTCGGTGGCGGAACTGGCGGCGGCGGGCAAGCCGAGCCTGCTGGTTCCTTTTGCCGCGGCGGCGGACGAGCACCAGAAGCGCAACGCCGAGGTGATGGTCGCGGCTGGGGCGGCGGTGATGCTGGAAGAGCCCGACCTGGACGTGCCGGGAAGGCTGCTGACGGCGTTGACCGGGCTGCTGGAGTCGCCGGAGCGACTGGAGGCGATGGCGGCGGCAGCGCGGACGCAGGCGCATCCGGATGCGGCGGAGCGGATTGCCCGGCGGCTGGCGGAGCTGGGCGGCGTGGGTTGGGACGATTGAGATCGGGGGCCGTGCGCCATCCCTCAGAACCGAGACCTGGGCCACCTAGCCAAGTTACTAAAGTAATTTTGTTTGGTTACTTTGCGTAAGGGGGGGGTGCTATCCGGGTCCAGCCCCGACCCTTCGCCGACATTTTGGACCGGGTAAATTCCTGCCAGGCCGGAAATCCGATTGCCATCGAACTCTGAAAGGCCATGATTGCTGACAGTATGCGCTTGTGGAGCGTAATTCTCTGCAAGCTGGGGTTTTGTCGGCCGGTTGACCATGGAACGGTGGGCAGGGCTGGGGCGCGCCGGGTGGGTTTCGCGGCGTCCCTCCGGGACGCCCACGTCATTTTGGGGCGCTCAACCCCGGGTTGCCCCTGCGCTGCGCTTCGGGTTACCCGGGGCTAACTTCCTGTCGTCCCCCCGGGACGCCTTTTTGGGCGCGGGGTTGAGGCGGCCCACCCTTGGCACAAAGACAAAAGCATGCTGCCCAGAGGGTACCCAGATGGGGTACCCGCCGGCGCAGGCGAGTTTGGGGTTTGCTCAAAAAGACAAAGCCCGCCTGCCGAAGCAGACGGGCTCTGCGGAATCTCCGCGGCGATCTGGGGTCAACCGCGGAGTCCAAGGGTGTTACCGATGTCCGCCGCCGCCACCACCGTGGGAGCCGCCGCCACCACCGCCGCCATGGAAGCCACCGCCGCCGCCGCTAAAACCACCGCGGGCTGCGCCGCCACCGCTATAGCCGCCGCCGCGAGCTGCTCCACCGGCATAGCCACGGGCTCCGCCACCGGCATAGCCGCGTGCCGTTCCGCCGGCGTAACCGCGGGCTGCGCCAGCTGCGCCACCACGATAAGCGCCACCGTAGGCAGGCCGTGCGCCGCCTGCATATCCACCGCGTCCGCCGGAGGCGTATCCGCCGCGTCCGTATCCGTAGCCACCACGGCCGTAGCCATATCCGCCGCGTCCGTATCCGCCGCGACCGTACCATCCGCGACCGTACCAGGGGCCGGCGCCGATGAAGAAGCCGCCGGAGAACCACTGCGGTCCGTAATAGCCGTAAGGGGCGCAGGAGTAGGGGTAATAGGAGTAATAGCCCCAGTCGCAGACCGGCGGACCGTAATCGTCCGGTGCGGCAACGACGGCGGGGCCAACTCCGACTCCCACATCTACTTGGGCATTTGCCGTTGCCGCGAACGGCACGGCCAGGAGCATTGCAAACAGAACCAGGCGCAAACTCTTCATAAATCCTCCTCGTGCTGTCCTGTCCTGTTGTTGCGGGACCTGGGGGGAGCGGAGTCGACCTCCGTCCTCAGCACTTGCCGGGCTTTGGGTTTGTCTTCCCAACCGGCACCTGACCTTTAGAACAGCAAACCCGTGGATTAGTTGCGGTCCTTCACCAAAAAGAATCTTCCATTGCGGGAGAAAGAGCAAGGTGTTTCATGCGGAGGCAAAGAAAGGGGGTTCTGGCGAGACCTTTGAGGTGCGGGAAACGAGTGGTGGCCGTCGAAGACACAAAAAACGGCCCCTCCCGGCGAGGGGAGGGGCCGCTCAAGAGCAGGTAACCAGACAGAGACGATTTACCTGCGGAATCCTTCATGGCTGCGGTCGCGATCAAAGTGCCGATCCCGGTCGCGGTCGAAGCCGGCCCCGAAGCGGACGGCGGGGCCGCCGACAACAATCGGGCCGCCGACTCGGGCACCGACGAAGTTCCAGTAGCCGGCGACCCAGTAGCCGTTGGCCATGTAGCCGGCGACCCAGACATATCCGGGGCCGGGACAGGGCGGAACGTAAGCCACCGGTCCGCGCATGTGAAATCCGAACTCGGCTGCCTGCGCCGTTGCCGCGCCAAGGGCCGCCGCGCCCACCGCCACGGCTGCGCCCAACATCCAATTCTTCATGCTGCCCATAACGCCTTCTTTTCTGCCGGACGGTTTTCAGAGATCAGTGCTCAGAAACCGTGCTCGGCCCGGCTTTGTTCCGCCTTGAGGCTTGGTTCGTGCTGCCTCTGCGGTGCGGCCGGTTATGTACTGATTCAACAGGGTTTCAGGGAAAATGTTGCGGCGCTTGCGCGAAAATAAATTGGCGCAACTTTTGGGCATGGCTGGTGTATTGAGGCAGGCGGGGAGGGGCTGAGGCCGGGATTCTGCGTGTCCGGGGAGACTGGTCTTCCAGCGCCGCCGCGCGTGTGGAGGGAAGAGCCCGGCGCTGAAGCGCTGGTGCGATTGAGCGTGGTTTCAGGGGCATGAATGCCCCTGCTCCCTCCGGTGCTAACCTAGACGCTTACAACCCATGTTTACAACCTCACAGCACGCGCACTTCATTGGGATCGGCGGGATCGGGATGAGCGGGATAGCGGAGATCCTGCTCAGCCTGGGCATCCGCGTCTCCGGTTCAGACCTGCGGCGCGGGCCGGTGACCGACCGGCTAGCCACCCTGGGCGCCACCATTTATGAGGGGCACGCGGCAAGCCATGTGGGCGGCGCAACGGTGGTGGTGACCAGCTCCGCTGTCAGCCCGCTCAACCCCGAGGTGCTGGAAGCGCACGCGCACAAGATTCCTGTGATTCAGCGCGCGGAGATGCTGGCCGAGCTGATGCGATTGAAGTATGGGATCGCCATTGCCGGCATGCACGGCAAAACGACGACCACGTCCATGGTGGCATCGGTGCTGACGGCGGGCGGGCTGGACCCGACGGTGGTGGTGGGCGGGCGCGTGGATGCGCTGGGCTCGAATGCGCGGCTGGGCACGACGCAATACCTGGTGGCCGAGGCCGACGAGAGCGACCGCTCGTTCCTCAAGCTGTCTCCGATTCTGGCCGTGGTGACCAACCTGGACCGCGAGCATATGGACTGCTACCGCGACATGGCCGACGTGGAGAGAGCGTTTCTTGACTTCATGGACAAGGTACCGTTTTACGGAGCGGTGACGGCCTGCTTGGACAACGCGCAGCTGAAGGGGATTTTGCCACGGGCGCGGCGGCGCGTGTTCACGTATGGCGTGTCCGAAGAGGCGGATTACCGGCTGGAGTTTCTGGAGGCTGTTCCTGGTCGGTTTGCGCGGTTCCTGGTGTACACGGCGCTGGGGCCGCTGGGGCCGTTCGAGTTGCATGTGCCGGGACGGCACAACGTGCTGAACGCGACGGCCGCGGTGGCGATTGCGCGCCAGCTTGGGGTTGGGGAAGACAAGATTGCCGAGGGGCTGAGCCGGTTTCGCGGGGTGGACCGGCGCTTCCAGCTGCGCGGGCAGGCACGCGGGATCACCGTGGTGGACGACTACGGGCACCACCCCACGGAGATTCGCGCTACGCTGGCCGCCGCGCGCGAGTGCGGGTACAAGAGGATTCACGTGGTCTTTCAGCCGCACCGGTACTCGCGTACGCTCGATCTGCTGGATGAATTCGCGGGCGCTTTTGGCGATGCGGACACGGTGACCGTGCTGCCGATCTATGCGGCCAGCGAAGAGCCGATCCCGGGCGTGACGGCGGAGGCGCTGGCGGCGCGGATTGAGGGCGCGCAGACCCGCTTTGTGGCCGACTTTGCCGCGGCGGTTGCCGCCGTGGTTGCGTCCGCAAGCAAAGGCGACCTGATTCTGACGCTGGGCGCGGGTAACGTGAGCCAGCTTGCGCCGCAGATTCTTACCGCACTGGAGGCGGATTGGCAGGCGGCGGTGGATGCGGTGGATGCGCACAGGGAAAGCTAGTGCTTAGACCGCATGAATTGGTAATTCACCGTGGACAAGCGTGGACCGGGAGGTCCACGCTACAGCCGGCCAGGAGGCCGGCGCTACGGTCCGGCCAAACCACAATCACGCGTTCACGGCACTAGAGCCAAGACACGACGGGCAGCACCTGTCCTCGGGTTGTGTCTTTGAAGACAAGGATGGGGTCGCATTGGCGTTGAGCATTCAAGAGCAGTTCGGGCAGATCGACATTTACGTCTTCGATCAGATTCTGCGCGGCAACATCGAGCCGGGTATGTGCGTGCTTGACGCCGGCTGCGGGTATGGGCGCAACCTGGTGCACCTGCTGCGCGTGGGATGCCAGGTGTTCGCGCTGGATGTGAATGCCGAAGCGGTTGAGCATGTGCGCCAGTTGTCGGAATCGCTGCAAACGGGATTGCCCGCCGAGAACTTCCAGGTGGGCGCAATCGAGCGGATGCCGTTTGCGGACGGAATGGCGGATGTGGTGCTTTGCAACTCGGTGCTTCACTTTGCGCGGGACGACCGGCAGTTTCGCGACCTGCTGGCGGAGTTGTGGCGGGTGTTGAAGCCGGGCGGGCTGCTGTTCTGCCGGCTGGGTTCGCGGATCGGCATGGACTTCGAGCGGCTGCGCGGCAATGTCTTCCTCATCCCCGATGGTTCCGAGTGGTTTCTGGTGGATCAGGCGATGCTGCTGGGGTTGACCGAGGAGCTGAACGCGGTTCTGGTCGACCCGCTGAAGACGACCATCGTCCAGGATTATCGCTGCATGACGACCTGGGTGGTGCGCAAGCGGCGAGGGTAACTCTCGCCGGAGTAGCTAGTCCCGTGACCGCGTAGATTTAGGTCTCTCAGGTCTCAAAAGCGAGGCCTAGGGCGTCCGGCGGGTCCCGAGACCCGCCCAGACCGCTCTGGCGGCTAGGAAGCCGCCAGTACAGCCGGCCAGGAGGCCGGCGCTACTCTTTGCGGATAGGCGGCTAGCAGGTTGGCCCCTGCTTTGCGGGGACAGCGAGTTAGTAAGTTAGCGGGCAGCAGCGGTCTGGAGCGGGTTTCGTGCCTTCGCGGGGCGGCTGCGCGTGTGCATGACGGATCCCCGATCCCTCGCCCCACTGTCTCGAAACGAGACAGGCGGTAACGACCTGGGTACCCCCCTGCCCAATGCGGAAAATGGCTACCTGACCGCGGGCTATAGTGAAGGCTGGCGACTCTCCACGACCCTGCTCAGGCGTGAATAAGCAAAGTAGAAACCAATCCCGGCCTCTGATCTTTGAGGATGAAGCGCCCGGCGAATCCCGCTTCCGGCGCGTGCAGACGGGTGTGCCCCCGAACGGGCGCGTCCGCCGCGGCGGACCCGGCATGCCGCTGGAGATGGTGGACCCGGACGATGAGGATTCCTCGTCTCTAAGCGGACGGGTGGAGCGCGAGCGGTTCAGCGCGCCGAGCGGGCCGTGGTGGCGGCCGGCGAGTACCGTGGGACGCGTTGTGCTGGGGTTGGGAGTGCTGGCGATTCTGGGAGGGGTGACGGCGGGTGTTCTGGTTCTGGAGACCTATCTGAGCCGCGACTCCCGCTTCCGTATTGCCGGGGCCACCAATATTGATGCCGTGGGCCTGACCGAGGTGAGCCGTGCGGAGATGCTGCCGGTGTTTGGCGAAGACATTGGCCGCAACATCTTTTTTGTCCCCTTGAGCGAGCGGCGCAAGCAGTTGGAAGCGATTCCGTGGGTGGAGCGGGCGACGGTGATGCGCCTGCTGCCGGATCAAATCCGCGTATCCGTGGTGGAGCGCGAGCCGGTGGCGTTTGTGCGCCAGGGCCAGCAGGTGGGGTTGGTGGATAAGGACGGCGTACTGCTGACCATGCCCGCTGCGATGATGGCGCAGCATAATTATTCGTTCCCGGTGGTGACGGGGATTGAAGCCGGCCAGCCGCTGCCGCTGCGCAGGATGCGCATGGCCGTCTACAAGCGGCTGCTTATGGAACTGGACGCCAATGGTCAGCACCTTTCAGAACAGATCTCCGAGATCGACCTGACGGATGCGCAGGATGCCCGCGTATTGATGCCTGAGCAGGGCACGGACATTGTGGCGCACTTTGGCGACGACCGCTTTCTGGACCGCTATCAGCGCTACAAGGCGCACATTGCCGAGTGGCGGGCGCAGTATCCCAAGCTGGCGGCGGTGGATCTGCGCTATGACAACCAGGTGGTGCTGGAGATGACGCCAGGAACCAGTGCCGTTGCCGCAGCGGTGGACGGGCCGGGAGCGCCAGCGGGGTTCCCTGTTGCGACGCCTGCGGCCAAGCCTTCGGCTGGGGAAATTGCCAATATTGCCCATCCAGACCCGAGCGGGGCAAAATCCACGCCAGCCAAGGCGGAGGCGAGCGCCAGCAAACCCGCGGCCAGCGTGAAGGCTGAAGCGAAGGTCCCGGAGAAGCGGGCAAGTGTGAAGCAGGCTGCAACCAGCCGGCCGAAGGCGCAGACGCAAAAGGGAGTCTCCGTGGAAGCGCTGGCCGCAAGGCAGCGTGCGGAGCGGGAACGGGCAGCTCGCGAGCGGACGGCGAGAGCCAAGGCCGCGCAAGCAAAGGCGGAAAAGAACAAGAAGCATGCGGCTCAGCAGCACACCGCGTTGAACGGGATTGGACCTGACAGCAACCATCCGGCAACGGCCTTTGTCCCATTGCGGGTGAGCGCATGAGCCAGAAGCAGGACAACCTGATCGTAGTGCTGGACATTGGCAGCGCGTATACGCGTGTGCTGGCCGGTGACCTGAATGAGGGCGCGCTGCGCTATCGCGGTCATGGTGTGGTGGAGTCGGCGGGGATGCGCAAGGGGCTGGTCAGCGACCTTTCGCCGGCGGCCAAGGCGGTGAAGGCGGCCAACGAGTTGGCGGAGTTTGCGGCGCGGGCCAACATCGACAGCTGCGCGGTGGGCGTGGGCGGTCCGCATATTCGCGGCATCAACACCAACGGCGGCTTCGAACTGGGCAACCGCATGCGCGAGATTACGCGCGAAGATGTGCGCACGGCTGTCGAGCGGGCGCGGGCTGTCGAGCGGCCGCCGGACCGCGAGATTCTGCACCTGCTGCCACGGCAGTTCATTCTGGACGAGCAGCCGGGGATCTTTGACCCCGTGGGTATGGTGGGCGCGCGGCTGGAGGTGGATCTGCATATCGCCACCTGCTCGGGGTCGGCGCTGCAAAGCACCATTACCTGCGCCAACCGGGCCGGACTCGAAGTGACCGAGGCGGTGCTTGAGTCGATCGCCGCGGCTGAGGCCACGCTCTCAGCAGACGAGCGGGAGCTGGGCGTTTGTCTGCTGGATATCGGCGCGCACTCGAGCGACCTGGCGGTGTTTTTTGAGGGTGCGGTGGCGCACACGGCGTCGGTGCCGATTGGCGGGGCGCACTTCACGAACGATCTGGCGGTCGGCTTGCAGATGCCGCTGGCGCAGGCTGAGGAGTTGAAGCGCCAGTACGGGCACGTGGTGGTGACATCGGTCCCGCAGCTGGCGGAGATCGAGATCCACAATCCGCAGCCGCAATCGCTGCGCCTGCGGGCCATTGCGGAGATTCTGGAGCCGCGCGCGCGCGAGCTGCTTTATTTCGTCAAGGAGAGCCTGCGCCAGGGCGCGGTGGTGGATGCCTTGGGCGCCGGATGCGTGCTGACCGGCGGCGGAGCCATGATGCCCGGCATGCTGGATGTAGCCGAAAGCCAGTTGAGGGTCCCGGCGCGTACGGGATTGCCGGTGCGTCTGTCGCACATGCCGGGTGAACTCGTGGACCCGAGCTTTGCCACAGTCATCGGCATGCTTTTATATGCACACCGCACGCGCGTCACGCGAGCCGCGGAAAACAACAGCCTGCGCGCCAAACTGCGCGCCATTTTTGCAGCCAGTTTTTAACCACCACAGGAGGGCGAACCCGCTATGGAACAGGAAAACAGTCAAGCCGGAGAGATGCGCATTCAGTACCACGACGAGCCGGTGCGCGGTGCCCGCATCAAGGTGATTGGCGTGGGCGGCGGCGGCGGCAACGCAGTCAACCGCATGATCCAGGCCCGCATGGAGGGCGTGGAGTTTATTGCCGCCAACACCGATGTGCAGGCGCTCAAGCTGTCGCAGGCGCCGGTGAAACTCCAGCTTGGAGTTCGGCTGACACAGGGCCTGGGCGCGGGCGCGAACCCCGATGTGGGCCGCCGCGCGGCACTCGAAGATTCAGAGAAGATCATTGAGGCTCTGGAAGGCGCGGACATGGTCTTCGTCACCGCCGGGCTGGGCGGCGGCACGGGCACGGGCGCGGCTCCGGTGATTGCCTCGCTGGCCAGCGAGATGGGCATTCTGACCGTCGCGGTGATCACGCGGCCGTTTGCGTTTGAAGGCAAGCGGCGCTTGTTACAGGCCGAGCGGGGGATGAAGGAGCTGCTGGAGAGCGTCGACACCATGATCGTCATCCCCAACGAGAAGCTGCTGGTGGTGGCCAAGGACGCGGGGTTCTTCGAGAGTTTCCGCATTGCCGACGATGTGCTGCGCCAAGGCGTACAGGGCATCAGCGACATCATCACCATCAGCGGCATCATCAACCGCGACTTTGCCGACGTGAAGACGACGATGGCCGGCATGGGGCACGCGGTGATGGGCACGGCGGTGCGGTCGGGGACCAATCGTGCGGTCGAGGCGGCGCAGGCAGCCATGGCATCGCCGCTGCTGGAAGCGGGGGCAATCGACGGCGCGCGGGGCATCCTGATCAACATCACCGGATCGAGCTCGCTCAAGCTGTCTGAGGTCAACGAGGCTTCGTCGCTCATTCAGTCGGCGGCGCACGAGGACGCCAACATCATCTTTGGCGCGGTGCTGGACGAGAAGATGGAAGACGAGGTCAAGATCACGGTCATCGCGACCGGTTTCCGCGACCAGATGCCGGAGCGGCGGGCGCGCATGCTGAGCATTGGCGAGGTGGTTGTGGCCGAAGAGCCGGTGGTTTCAGTGCAGGTGATGGCCGCCGGCAGCTGGATGAACGAGTCTGCCGCGGCTCCTGCGGTGGCCAAGCCTGCCGTGGCCCCGTTCCTGAGCCAGGCGGAAGAGGAGACGGCGGAGAACGAGGAAGAGTTTTTCTTCGGTTCCTCCACGGCCGCTGTGGCCGGCAATGCCAGCGTTTCGGCGCCGGCGCCGGAGGCGACTGCTGCTCCGCGCTTCGATCCCGAGTTCGACGCCGAGTTTGGAACGCGGGAACCGGAACGGGTGGGGGCCGCGGCAAGGCCGCAGTTTGCCGAGATGAGCGAGGAGGCCACGTATACGCCCCTGCCGCGGGATTACGCAGCCGACTTCGGCAGCGGCGTGCAGGGCGAAGAGGGGGCGGAAGAACGGGTGGCTCAAGCAACGCCGGCGCTCTTCCAGGGCGCGGAAGAGGAGCCGCAGAGAGACCTGGATACACCCACATTTCTGCGCCGGTTGAGGTTCTAGAGTTGGAAGAGGGAATGCCCACGGTGGGCGTTCCCTTTTGGAACTAGCCACTTGGACGGGCGAGGAGCAATCCAGCTCACTGGCGTATAGTTCAATGTAGATCACAGGAAAGAAACGATCACCCAGAAGTGGAATGGCATTTGTGCTGCCTTTCTGGGTATTGTGAAAGGAATCAACTTCCAGCTTTTCGGAGTGACTGAGATCACATTGTGGCCGGCACGAGGCAAGTAAAGTGGACCCATTCCTGGCAGATGCAGAAAAGGGCACGGGGAATGGCCGATAAGCATGGAGTGCGACGCCCAATCTGGGACGCATGGCACGAACTTCATAATTGAGAGGATGTCAGCTGAATGAAGCTTTCGCGCATTTGGTCCTACGGACTTCTACTTGCCTTGGTCTTTGCCGGATTCGGCAGCACGGTTGCGGCGGCGCTGGACGCTCCGCACACGCTGCATCGCGCCAGGGCCACGGAACCGCATCTGACTGAGTCTCATCGCCGCCACGCCGCCACACATGCAGCCGCTCCGGCGCCGAAACCCTCCCGCACCCACGCGGTTGGACGTTCCGGTTTGGGGCATGCCGCCAAAGCGGGACCGGCACCGGAGCAAGTCAGGCTAACCCCGCGCGGAAGAGCCAGGGTCGAAGCGCGCCGCGTTTCGCTGACCAGCCGCCACCACCATTTCTATGAGCGCTTTACTGCAAGTTCCTTCGCCAGCAGCGACATCTTTGCCGGGGACATCACCACCGGCGAAGACCCCGTGGTACGCCAGGCGGCCATTGACGCGCTGGACGGCATGAATGGCACGGCTGTGGTCATCGACCCGTCCAATGGCCGGATTCTGGCCATGGTCAACCAGAAGCTCGCTCTCTCGCCCGGAGCCGAGCCCTGCTCGACCATCAAGATCACCGTAGCCATGGCCGCACTCTCCGAGGGCCTGGTTACCCGCGACACCATGGTCCAGCTGCCCGGCTTCCGCATGAACATGACCGACGCACTGGCTCACAGCAACAATCTTTATTTTGAGGAACTGGGCCGCGAACTGGGCTTTGACCGCGTGCGCCACTACGCCACCCAGTTTGGCCTGGGCGAGCTGGCCGGCTACAACATTCCCGGCGAGCAGCTGGGCGTCTATCCCGACCAGGCGCTGCCTGCATCCGAGGGCGGCGTGGGCCGCATGTGCAGCTTCGGGCAAGGCGTTTCGCTTACCCCGCTACAACTGGGCGCCTATGTGGCCGCTCTTGCCAACGGCGGAACTCTTTACTATCTGCAGCATCCCAGCACTGCGGACGATATAGCCGGTTTCCAGCCCAGGGTGAAACGCACCCTGGATATCGCCAAGTACGTTCCCGAGATGCAGGACGGCATGGCTGGCGCGGTGGAGTACGGCACAGCCCGCCGCCTGCGCGCCAACTTCCATGACTTTCCCGTCTTTGGCAAGACCGGGACATGCTCGGACAACGGAACCCGGTTTGGCTGGTTTGCCTCCTACTCCGACTCACCGCAGGGAAGCCTGGTGACGGTTTTCTTCCTGGAAGGCGGCCGGCCCACCTTCGGTCCCCGCGCCGCGGAACTGACGGGCGTTTTCTACAAGAACCTGTGGGAACGCAACTACTTTGCGGAAAAGACGCAAACGGCTGAGGTGACTCCAGCAGCGACCGCGACGGAAGCAGGCAAGTAGACTCGATCCTTACCGCACAGGGTTTTCAACCAGCCAAGAGCCGCCTGCGGGCGGCTCTTCTGCGTTCTGGGGCGGGGACCCGGTCTGGAATGGTGCGGCAATTGATGAATGAGCCAAATTCGCTTGACTCGGTGAGAAAGAAGGCGCAGAGTTAGAAGTAATGTACGGTAAATACACGTACAATTGAAAGAGGGAGTTCCATGGCCTTGGCACTACGCACGGAACGCACGGAGGCGCGTCTGCTTCCCGAACAGAAAAAGCGCATTGAGCAGGCGGCCAGCATCAAGGGACTTTCGCTCTCCGATTTCATTGTGCAGCACGCGGATGAAGCCGCAATCCGGACCATCCAATCGCACACAAGTTGGACGCTCCGGGACCGGGACCGCGATGCTCTTGTGCAGGCTCTACTCAACCCACCTGAGCCCAGTGCTCGGATGAAGGCCGCAGTCATGCGCTACAAGGAACGCGGGGGTGAATAGTGGCCCGGAAGATCCGCTCAGCCGTTATAGGGTTGAGCCGCTCGACCCGAATCATGACCGGGCGTCGTTTTCCTGCGGGCTCCCCGCTTTGGATGGCTATCTTCACCGGCAGGCCTCCCAGGACTTGAAGCGGAACCTTGCCGCCGTTTTCATTCTGACCGCCGACGGCCAAGGTGAAGCGGGCTACTATACCCTTTCCGCGCATGCGATCTTGGCCGCGAAGCTACCCTTGGATTTGGCCAAGGGGCTGCCCCGCTTTCCTCTTCCCGTTACGCTGCTCGGGCGCATGGCCACCGCTCAGTCCATGCAGGGCCAGGGCTGGGGAGAGTTCATGCTGCTTCACGCCCTGAAGCGAGCCTGGCTGGGTTCCCGTCAGGTAGCTTCCTGGGGCGTCGTCGTAGACGCCAAGGCCGGCGCGAGGGGTTTCTATCTCAAGTACGATTTCATGCCGTTACCGGACCAGCCCGACAGACTTTTGTTGCCGATGCAGACGATTGGACGGATGTTCGAATGATGAGTTTCCATCATTTGCGACGATTCCCATTCAAAATCATCCGATGAACTGACAGCCTCCGCGTCTCTTCCTGCTCAGGGTAAATTGGGCGGGTGGGCAGCGACGGACTTCTTCCCCATTTCAAGCGCAGACAGGATTTCCCATGGAGCTTCCGACTCACATCTTGATTTCCTACGGCTACCTGCTGCTGTTCACCTGGGTGCTGGTGGAGCAGTTTGGCATTCCCCTGCCTGCCACGCCTGTGCTGCTAGCCGCCGGCGCACTTTCGGCCGAGGGAGGGATCAGTTTTTTCCTAGCCTTGCTGGCAGGGTTGGCCGCCGCGCTCACGGCAGACAGCAGCTGGTTCTTCGTTGGCCGCAAGCATGGGCACCGGTTGCTGCGGCTGCTGTGCAAGCTCTCCATGGAGCCGACGGTGTGCGTGCGCAAGACTCAGGACTCGTTTGGCCGCCGCCGCGCGGTCACACTGCTGATCGCCAAGTTTGTACCCGGCCTGGCGCTGCTGGCGCCGCCGGTGGCGGGGCAGAATGGCATGAGCTACGGCGAGTTTCTGCTGTTTGACGGGATCGGTGCGACGGCCTGGGTGGGTGCGCTGCTGATGATTGGCAGGCTGTTTGGCGATGCGCTGAAGCGCGATCCGAGCCTGCTGAACTGGGTGGGCCGTTTCTCCGGAGCGCTGCTGGTGGTGGGCATTCTGGGCTTCATTGTGGCCCGCATCATCCGTCGCCGGATAGCGCTGAAAGAGCTGGCCGCGGCGCGCCTGGAGCCGGAAGAGCTGAAGCGGCAATTGGATGCCGGCGAGCTTGTCTACATTGTCGATCTGCGCCATCCGCTGGAGCTGCTGCCCGACCCATTCACGCTGCCCGGGGCGCTACTCTTTTCGCCTGATTCGCTGGCCGCGCGGCACCACGAGATTCCCCGCGACCGCGACGTTGTGCTGTTCTGCACCTGCCCCAGCGAGGCCACGGCGGCCAAGACGGCCATGACGCTGATCAAGCTGGGCATTGAGCGGGTGCGCCCGCTGCGCGGCGGTTACGACGAGTGGAAGCGGCTGGGCTTTCCGGTGGATGCAGTGCAATTGGCGCGGCCGGCGCTCCAGACCATCCGGACGCTTTAAGCTAGAGGGCAGGGAGAACCTGAAAGAGCGTTGGGCGCAGCCTGCATTGCCTCGGGGGCTAAAGCCCACGGTCCAAATGCTGGCACAAATGTACGGGCTGAAGCCCGTACCCTTCAAAGCTCGGGCCCCTCGAAGCTCTGGCCCTTCAAAGCGCGTGCCATCCGATGCCTGGCTTCTTCAGTGACCCCCTGGAATGCGGAGTCCTGCCGCATAGGAGAAGACCCTTGGCCTACGACGATCTGCGCGAATGGATCAAAGCGCTCGAAAAAGCCGGAGAACTGAAACGGATCACGGAAGAGGTTTCGCCGGAGCTGGAAATTACGGAGATTACGGACCGGGTTTCCAAGATTGGCGCGGGGCCGCGTGCCGGTGCGAGGATCGGCGCGGCGCACGGAAGCTATGCGCCCGGCGGGCCGGCGCTGCTGTTTGAGAACGTGAAGGGCCATCCGGGGCACAAGGTGCTGATCAACCAGTTTGGCTCGGAGCGGCGCATGGCGATGGCGCTTGGCGTTGATCGGCTGGATGAGATTGCCGAGCGGATCCAAGGGCTGATGAACATGAAGGCTCCCGAGGGCCTGTTCGACAAGCTGAAGATGCTGCCGCAGCTGGGCGCGCTCACCGCTGCCTTCCCCAAGACCGTGAGCGCGAAAGAGGCTCGCTGCAAAGAAGTCATCCAGAAAGACGGCTTCGACCTCAACCAGTTTCCGATTTTGAAGTGCTGGCCGCTGGATGGCGGGCGGTTCATCACGCTGCCCTGCGTTCATACCCGCGACCCGCGCTCGGGCAGGCGCAACATCGGCATGTATCGCATGCAGGTGTATGACGGGCAGACGACGGGCATGCACTGGCAGCGGCAGAAGGTGGCGGCGGAGCATTATCGGGAAGCACTGCGCAACGCTGCGGCTGGAGCGGCGAGCGCCGACCCTCGGACAGCGCGCGTTGCGGCGATGGCGGAATCGGCGGGTGGGTCGGTGAGTATTCCCGATGGGCCGATTGGCGGGCTGCCGCAGGTGGCGATGGGCAACCTGAAGGGGTCGCGGCTGGAGGTTGCGGTGGCCATCGGGACTGATCCGGCAATGACGTTTGCGGCGATTGTTCCCGCGCCGCCGGAGGTGGAAGAGTTCATGATCGCCGGCTTCCTGCGCGGCAAGTCTGTCGAGATTGTGAAGTGCGAGACGGTGGACCTGGAGGTGCCGGCGCAGGCGGAGATTGTGCTCGAAGGTTACGTGGAGCTGGGCGAGCTGCGCAGCGAGGGGCCGTTCGGCGACCACACCGGCTTCTACACTATGACCGACCAGTACCCGGTCTTCCACCTGACCGCGATCACGCATCGCAAAGACCCGATTTATGCGGCGACCATTGTGGGCAAGCCGCCGATGGAAGATGCATGGATGGGCAAGGCGGTGGAGCGGATTTTTTTACCGGCGATGCGGATGCAGATCCCGGAGATTGTGGACATTCATCTGCCGGTTGAGGGCGTGTTCCACAACCTGATGCTGGTGTCGATCAAGAAGAGCTACGCGGGGCAGGCGCGCAAGGTGATGAACGCGATCTGGAGCCTGGGGCAGGCGATGTTTACGAAGGTCATCATCGTGGTCGACGAGGACTGCGATGTGCAGGACATTGGAGAGGTGGTGCTGCGGGTGACCAACAACATCGACCCGGAGCGCGACATTCAGTTCACGCTGGGACCGATCGACTCGCTGGACCACGCCGCGCGGCTGCCGAACTACGGATCGAAGATGGGGATTGACGCGACGCGGAAGTGGAAGGCGGAGGGATTCGAAAGGCCGTGGCCGGCGATGATCGAGATGGATGGGGCGACGAAGGCGCGGGTGGATGCATTGTGGGGGAAGTTGGGGCTATAACCACCTGCGGTGGGGCAGACGGCGCTTGCGCGCCACAGGGTATGGGCTTTCCCACCCATCGCAAAATGCGATGGATGGGGCACCCGGCACCCGGCAACTGTGTCTTCAACAGACTGTCTCAATCAAGGGTTCACCCCATGCTTTCCCAGGCCTCAAAGTCGAGACTGGAACTACGGCAGTCGAATATAACAAATCTTGACAAACCTTGTTATTCGGTCGAGCATTAAGAGTAGGAGGCGTTCCCCATGAATGTTTCGCTGACTCCGGAACTGGACAGATTTGTCATCGGCAAAGTGGAATCCGGCCGCTACACCTCGGCCAGCGAGGTCGTGCGCGAGGCCCTGCGCCTGCTCGAAGAGCGCGACCAGGCGCGAACTGCCCAAATCTCCGGCTTCAACCAGGAACTCGGGGCAAGGCTGACGTCGCTTGACTGGGGAGAGCGCGTCGAGCCTGGCGCGGTGCGGAAACGGCTCGAGCAGAAGTCAAGAGAGCGGAGAAAGCTCCGCGCATGAAGGAGTAGGTTCTCAGCACCGGGGCCGAACTCGACCTGGATGAGATTTGGGAATACATCGCCCTCGATAACATCGAGGCTGCCGACCGCTGGATTGGCAAGTTATTTGACGCCTTCGAGTTGCTCGCACAAAGTCCTGGGATAGGGCATAAGCGGGAGGATGTTACCGCGTATCCCGTCCACTTCTGGCCGGTTGGCGCTTACCTGATCCTCTACCGCGTCAAGAGCGGGACGGTCGAAATTGTAGCCGCAACCCAGGGCGCGCGCAACATCCCCTCGTTTTTGCGCCGATGCACACCATCAAGGGGAGCGCATCGGATTCCGAGCTGATCGAACAGATCGGCTGCTACAGAGGTTCTCAGGGCGCGGAGCGGAAGGGATCCATGGGTAAGAAGTGCATGAGCGAGTTGTCGAGGAAGGGCGTGGGCGTGAAGGTGAGCAGAAAGATGGCGAGACCGATCCAGGCCAGGGCCACACGGCCGCGGCTCAATTCCGGCTCAACGGGAACCTCGGGATGGCGCATGGCGGGCAGCAGCAGGAAGACTCCCCAGAGCAGCCAGCCCACCCAGTAGACCGTTCCCATGAGGAAGAGCAGGAAGGGCAGCGCGGTGGTGAAGGTTTTGTGCACCCTGGGCGAGACGGCATAGAGGATGTGGCCGCCGTCGAGCTGGCCGCCGGGGATGAGGTTGAGCGAGGTGATGAACAGGCCGATCCAACCGGCTACCAGGACTGGGTGGGGAGCGATGCGCTGGAACAATGGTGTGGCGGGATTCCAGTGCGCCACAAGCGCGTGGAGCAGACGGATGGTGATCGGCTCGCCGCCAAACACGACGATGGCGTCAGGAACATTGGGCGCGGAACGATGACTGAGCGCGAAGCCCACGGCGATGGCCAGTGCCGAAGCGACATAGCCGGCGAGGGGCCCATAGACGCCCACGTCCATGAGTGCGTCGCTGTTGGGAATGCGGCCGCGGATCTGGATGATGGCGCCGGCGGTGCCGCTGAGCGTGGGCGCGGGCAGCACCCAGGGCAGCGTGGTGCGAATGCGGTGCCAGCGGCAGGCGAAGTAGTGGCCAAACTCATGGATGAGGAGAATGCCCAGCAGCGAGGCGGAGAAAGGCCATCCGGTCTTGAACATCCCGGGATGTTTGGCGAGCCAGCCCCAGGGCCACAGGTCGTTGTCGCGCACCACCGGCGGCAGACCCAGCACGAAATTCTGCATGAACCGCGCACCGTTGGCTGTGGTGGTGACCACACTGGCGCCGAGCAGCAGCAGGGGAAGGCCATACTCCCGGAAGGTTGAACGCACCGGATTCCTCATGGTTGTCGCGCGGTCGTTTGCGGAATCCGAAAGCCGGCCCAAGGGGAGAGCCCAGGCCGGTCCCGGGTGCGCTTGGGTCGGTCCACGACCGACCGCTTGGACAGAGGGGATTCTCGCTGCGCCGACCGCACCGCTAAGCGCTGGGCTTGGTCCCGTTCACTTTGGTTCCGTTCTCCAGCGAATGCAGTTCCTTGCCGGGTTTGAAGCGCACCGCCTTGCCGGGCGCGATGCTGACCTCAGTGCCTGTGCGGGGATTGCGGCCGATACCGGTTTTGCGGGCGCGAACACTGAAGACGCCGAATCCGCGCAGTTCGATGCGCTCGCCTGTGGCCAAGGCCTGTTTCAGGCCTTCGAAGACCGTATCCACTGCGGCCTCCGCCTTGGTGCGGGGCAGGCCCGTGCGCTCGATGACGTGATGTACGATGTCCTGCTTAATCAATGGGGTAACCTCGCTGGCGCGACTGGATAGACTGTACTACGACCTACGCTGCTGATGCTACAGGTTTCCGGTCGATTAGGGAATAAGGGAAGTGGGTATTTGCGTTTTTTCTCCCCAGGGAACCCCTGTGTAACCGTGAGCCACGCCCGGCCGGGGAGTTTCGCCCGCAAATTCCACAGCGCCCATTGTCATTTGCGGTGGCCTTTCGTAGAATCGGGAAGCTAAAGTTCGCGCAAACGATTGAGCAGTTGGCCGGGCGGAGATTCCCCTTCGGCTCCAGGAGAGGCATGTCGATTCAGAGCGACCGTTGGATCCGGGAACAGGCCATCGACCACAGGATGATCGAGCCCTTCAGTGAAAAGCAGGTGCGCGAAGGCGTGATCTCCTACGGTCTCTCCTCTTACGGCTATGACCTGCGGGTCTCAGATGAGTTCAAGATTTTTACCAATGTGAACAGCGCCATCATCGATCCCAAGGCTTTTGACGAGCGGTCGTTTGTCTCCGTCCAGGCCCCATCCGTGATTGTGCCGCCGAATTCATTTGCATTGGCGCGTTCCATTGAGTACTTTCGTATTCCCCGGGATGTATTGACGATCTGCGTTGGAAAATCGACCTATGCGCGTTGCGGAATCATTGTGAACGTGACGCCATTCGAACCGGAGTGGGAGGGATTCGTGACACTGGAAATCTCCAACACCACCCCGCTACCGGCCAAGGTCTACGCCAACGAAGGGCTGTGCCAGATTCTGTTCTTCCGCTCCGACGAAGCCTGCGAGGTCAGCTATGCCGATCGCAAAGGCAAGTACCAGCACCAGCAGGGAATCGTGCTTCCAAAGCTCTAGCGGCAGCTTTTGCTGGATGGATTCTGGCTGGACCGATTGGCGAGGGGAACGAATCTGTTCCGCTACTCGGGGAGTCGAGTCCCCTTGAGCGGCCATGCCGCACAGCGCTCCTGCCCTCGAAATGAGGAAGGATGATGCCCTCAATGCGCAATCCGGAACCCGTACTCATCGGTTTGGTGTCCGATGAACCCATCCGTATCGAAGGGCTGAAGAGCATCTTCGACCTGCCGGCTCAGGATGGCTATGCACCGTTGATTCCGATCACCGGGAGCTTGCAGGAGATGCTTGGGCTTGCGTCGCTCGAGTACCTGGTCGTCGACCTGCACTCGTCCCAGGCCGGGCTGCCCCTGCTGGATATGATTCGCCGCGAGCGCCCTTCGCTGAAGCTGGTGGTGATTGGCCCGGAGGGCAACGACGAACTGGTGATGGAATCGATCATTGCCGGGGCCAGGGCCTATCTGGATTTGACCGCGGACACTTCGCTGGTCCGCCAGGCCATCGATGTGGTCACCAGCGGATCCATCTGGGCGCCGCGGCGGCTGCTCTCCAAACTCGTCGACCGCCTGCTCAAGGTGCCCGACTCCTCGCTCATCAACGGTGCGCTGCACCTTACAACACGGGAGCGGGAGGTGCTGGACCTGATTCTGCTGGCCCGCTCCAACCGCGAGATCGCCCGCCAGCTGGGGATTGAGGAACGCACCGTCAAGTCGCACGTGGGCCGGCTGATGCGCAAGACCGGCGCGGACAACCGCATCGAACTCTCGATGCGCGCCATGAATCTTCCCCTCACGCCGCATACGCATCCGCGCGCCAAGAGCCGCAGTCCCGGCGCGGCGCAGCAAAAACGATTGAATGAGCAGTAACAAGCGGGAGTTACTTTGAGGCACAATCCTTCCGTGCTCTTGTGTACTATCCCACATTTCCACAGACTGTTTAACAGAAACAACGCAGATCTGGGGAAAGGAGTTCCCAGGCAGCATGTTTTCCATGAAGCCTGGGAACTCCTCTTTTTTCTTTGCGCACACCGCGAGAGACAGATCTGTGCCGCTCCTTTCAGCCCTCCCCTCGTCAAAAGGCCACGCACATCAACTCCGGTTGCAACTTCCGCTGCCATGCGCTGCCTTTTCTGTTTCCGCGAAGACGGCCAGTACGGGCCGGGCTCGCCCCAGGGGAAACGCATCTAAGATTTCTATTTCTTGGGTGACAAGCGAAAGCCGGAATTCTTGCGAGGGTCTCCGTTTTTGGAGAGAGCAGGGGCATTTTTGCCCCTGACGAGCGTGGCGGAGAGATTGGCCTTCAGGCCCGGAGCTTGTCTTGATTGGCAGTAAGAGCCCGGGGCTGAAGCCCTCGAGTTTCCTGTCTCCAAAGTTCCTTGCAAAATGCGCGAAAGAACAAAAGAACAAAAGCAGGTCCTTCGACTCACCACCCCCAAACTGAAAGGCGTTTGGGGCCCCTTTCGCAAGGATGACGGGTCGTTTTATGTTATGGACTTTAGAGACAGGACACTCGATTCAGGCATTGGTTCCAGGGGCATGAATGCCCCTGCTCCCTCCAAAATGCGGATTAGAGCAACGGCATTGCCTCACTTTACCAAGGATTTGCGGGAGAATTTAGATGCGTTTGCACTGGCGCTCACCCGTCGCATAATTTAGGGGAGATGCAAATGCTTGTAACCAAATTACGGGCTACTGACGTTCAAATTGTCCTGTTATATAAACGCCTGTGACCTTTAAAAGCAAAAAGTGAGCAATTTTGCACATTTTTTCAGACAGGTCTGCTCCAGAATGGCCATCAGCAACAACGCAGATCTGGGGAAGGAGTTCCCCTACCCTATTGGGTCCATGGTCCATGGGGCAGGGGGAACTCCTCTTTTTTTCGCGTCCATCACAACTAAGAGTGAAAATCCTCATTTCATCTTGCAGGCCGTTCCGGCGGGCAATCAGTTCCAGAACACGCCATCTATCTAAAAGCAATGCGGTTATCGTTTTTTAAGCTTGTTTACTCATGAGTAAAATGATGTGTTACTTTCAGCTACAGTCCCTCCGTACTCTTGAAGGAAATTGGCTTTTTCCACAAACTTGTTTACAGAAACAACGCAGATCTGGGGAAAGGAGTTCCCAGGCAGCATGTTTTCCATGAGGCCTGGGAACTCCTCTTTTTTCTTCTTATCGCTTTCTCGGTGAAAAACCGCTCCTGCGTTGTGCTCTTCAGCTCTCCCCAACGTCCATTTCAGCATCCAAGCCATCGAGAGTATGCGGTTTGCTCTCTCGATGCGCCGGACCACGAGTTGTCTGCGAAGCCCCAAATTCGCGGCCAATGCTGTAGGCTGTTTCAGGGCGCACCTGCGGCGCCGCAATCTGCTGTTTCTTATGGACAAGCCATCCGCGCCGCCAAATGGCAGCGGAGTTGAAAGGACTTTGGATATGAAGAAGAGTTTTGCTTCCCTGTGCATCTCCTTCCTGCTGGTCTCGACCGCCTTCGCCGCCTCCTCGCGCGAAGACTTGCAGGCCCGCATTGACGCCGCCAAGACTGTCCTGGACCAGATCATGGCCGCCAAGGACTCCACCATCCCGTTGAACATCCTGCAGGACGCAACCTGCGTGGGGGTGGTGCCGGGGCTCATCAAGGGAGCTTTCCTGGTGGGCGCGCAGTATGGGCAGGGCGTGGTCACCTGCCGCACCGGACACGGCTGGAGCGCGCCGGTATTCATTCGCATGGCCGGCGGGTCGTTCGGATTTCAGATTGGCGGCCAGTCGACGGATCTGATCCTGGTGGCGGTCAATGACCGCGGCTTCCAGGATCTGCTGAAGAACAAGTTCAAGATTGGCGGAGACGCCTCGGCCGCGGCCGGCCCGGTCGGCCGCAACGGGTCCGCCGCGACCGACTGGAAGATGAGCGCCGAGCTGCTCAGCTACTCGCGTAACAAGGGGCTGTTTGCAGGCATCGACCTGGACGGAACCAGCGTGAGCCAGAACAAGGACGATACCGAGCTGTACTACGGCCAGCCGCATGAGTTCGAGACGGTTCTCAAGGGCAACGTGGATGTTCCCCCCGGTGCAGTTGCGTTTGTGCGCGACGTGGCGCAGAACTTCATGCGCGCCAAGCACCGCGACGACCATTAAACCAGCCAGCCAGCGAGCATGGCCCTAATTCTTGCGCGGTCTTTCGGAGGGAGCAGGGGTCTTCAGACCCCTGAATCCTGGCCATGGATGGAGGCGCCTTCAGGCGCGGGCCGTGTTTCCATACAGCCGAAGGCCCGGGGCTAAAGCCCGTCATTTTTGCGGCTGGTTCAGGGGTCTGAAGACCCCTGCTCCCTCGGGAAACTGCCATGTGCATCGAATCGCAAAGCAAAGCTGCATACGCCGGTGGAATTAAGGTGCGATTCCCATGATGTCGTCCCCACTGATGCCTGCTCCCCCTGCACTGGCAGTCTAAACTGATCTTTGCCTTTCACGATGCGGGAAGACTCCATGCGCGAAAACCTGGAGTATTGGCTGGTCCTCGCTGTGGCGCGCTCTCTCGGGGCCGTGCCGCGCGGGCTGGCGCGCCTGCTTGCCGGGCTGCTGGCCTTTGCCGTGTATCACGCGCTGGGGCGCCTGCGCTGCGTGGGTGAGCGCAATCTCGAACTGGCCCTTCCCCAGCTCCCGCCTGAAAAAAGAGGAGCGATTCTCCAAGGCGTGTATCGTCATCTCGGCTGGCAGCTGGTCGAGTTCTGCCGCATGACTCGCTACACGGCGGAGAACACCCGCAGCTGGATCCGCACCGAGGGCCTGGAGCACTACCTCACTGCAAAGGCCCGCGGCAAGGGCGTGCTGATTGTGACCGGGCACCTGGGCGCCTGGGAGCTTTCGAGCTACTACCATTCGCTGATGGGCTATCCCTTGGGCATGGTGATCCGCCGGCTCGACAACCGGCGGCTCGACGAGTATGTGAATGCCATCCGCTGCCTGCATGGCAATCACGTGCTGCACAAAGACGACTTTGCGCGCGGCCTGCTCACGGCCATGAGCGGCGGGGAGACGGTGGGCATTCTGATGGACACGAACATGCGCCCGCCGCAGGGGGTGTTTGTGGAGTTCTTCGGACGCCAGGCGTGCACGGCCTCCGGCCTGGCGCGCGTGGCGCTCAAGACCGGCGCGGCGGTGCTTCCGGGATTCATGCTGTGGGAGCCGGCGGAGAAAAAGTATGTGCTGCACTTTGGGCGGGAACTCAAGTTTGCCCGCACCGCCGACCCCGAGGCCGACACGCTGGCCGCGACGCAGTTGTGCGCGGCGGCTACGGAAGCGTGGATCAGGCGCTATCCTGACCAGTGGCTGTGGATTCACCGCCGCTGGAAGACGCGGCCAGCGGGCGAGCCAGGCTTGTATTAGATACGCTTCGGTACCCTGAGCTTTGATTGCATGACACTTGGCAAAGTTCGGATCGTTCACTGTTTTGTGTCAGGGCGCGACTTCAGTCGTGCCGCAAATGTAGCAGAATCGAGGTGGGCTTTAGCCCCTGCGGCAAACGCCCATGTTCCTCGATGATTTTCAGGAGAGACGCACATGAGCCTGGGCGAACTGATCGAGGTGCTGGGTGGAAAGCTGGTGCAGGGGCGCCCGGACATGGTCATTGCCGGCGTCGATGATCCCAAGTCGGCCAATGGGTTGGACCTGGTCTTCGCGGAGGATGCGGCTGGGGCCACCATAGCCCTGAGTGGCGGCGCTGCTGCTGTTGTTCTCAAGCCGGGGTGTGCTGGGACCAGTTCCTGGAGCCCGCTGATGGGCATCGTGGAAGCCGATCACCCCCGCTTATGGTTCTCGCGAGCGGCAAAACTCCTTGCCCTTCCGCATACTCCAACGGGTGTTCATCCCACGGCCGTCATTGGCGCCCATGTCGAACTTGGCGAGAACATCAGCGTTGGCCCAGGTGTGTACATTGATCAAGTTGTCACCATCGGCGCTGGCACTCGCATCGAAGCGGGCGTTGTGATCGGCCAATATGTTTCGATTGGAAAAGACTGCCACATCTACCCCCGCGCGGTGCTCTATCCGGGCACTACCTTGGGCGACCGCGTCCTTGTGCACGCTGGCGCGGTCCTGGGCGCAGACGGCTTTGGCTATGTGCGCGACTCCAAGACCGGCGCGTACACGCAATTTCCGCAACAGGGAACACTGGCGATCGAGGATGACGTGGAGGTTGGCGCCAACTCGACCATTGATCGCGGCGCGCTGACCGAGACCCGCGTTCGCCGGGGCACAAAGATCGACAACCTGGTGCACATCGGCCACAACTGCGACATCGGCGAAGACGTCATCCTGGTCACCGGCACCGGCATCTCCGGCTCTTGCACGGTGGGCAAGGGCGCGGTGATCGCCGGGCAAGTGGGCATCGGCGACCACGCGCACATTGGGCCGGGCGTGATTCTGGGCGGGCAGGCCGGGGTGCTGAGCGGCAAGACGGTAACCAACGAGGCTTTTGGTGTGAAGCCCGGCACCGTTCTCTGGGGCACACCGGCCAGGCCGTTGCCGCAGGTGCTGCGGGAGATCGCGATTGTCAGCCGCATGGCCCGGCGCACGCCAAGAGGGAAAGAGGGCAACGGGTAACCATCGATCTTGCTCCGGTTGACCAGACATGGGGTACCCGCGAGATGTATGTCAAGGACGCGGACGGCAACTGCCTGCGCTTTCAGCGTTAAGATTGTGTGAGCCGGAGAACGAGCGAATGGCGATCATCGTGGTGGGCGGGAGCAATCGAGGCGTTGGCAAGACCACACTGGTCTGCGGTCTGATTGCGGCCCTGCCGGAGTACCGCTGGAACGCCGTCAAGATCACAACGCACGACCATCCGCAAACTACTGTATCGCCCGACGGGTCCAAGGCGGATGAAGGCCTGGCGACGGCGCGTGATCCCCGTGCCCCCTTCTTCCGGCAGATCTTCGAAAGGCGATCGGCAGAGTTGGCGCCCAGGCCGGCGCCTGCTCCGGAGAGCAGTCCGATCTGGGAGGAGACCACGCCCGGTGAAGAGACTGACACCGGCCGCTATCTGGCCGCCGGCGCGATGCGAGCGCTGCTGGTCTCCGCGCCGGATGGCGAACTGTCTGGCTCGCTGAACCAGCTGTGGCCCCGCTTCGGACGCGGCACCAACCTCATCTTCGAATCCAACAGCGTGGTCCACCATGTGCGCGCGGACGTTTGTCTGCTGATTCACGCGGTTGCCGTGCGGGAACTGCCGCTGCCCGAGCGCAAGCCGTCGTTCATCTCCGCCCTGTGCCACGCCGATGCCCTGGTCTCTCAAGCCGGCGCCGACAAGGTTCTCCCGGACAGGCTGTGCCTGGCAGGCGGGGATCAGACGGCGTCGCTCAAGCCGATCTTTCAGCTTCGGTCGCTGGAACGGGTTTCGCCGGAGCTGCTGGACTGGGTCCATCTGCACCTGCCGGCGCCTCTGCATTTCTGAGCAGAATCGCCAACCCCCGCGCTCCGTCCATTCCTTTCTCCACCAGCAGCGCGTGAGCCAGGTTGAGGAACTCGGGGTGATGCTCGAAGTGCTTGGTTGCGGCCTGCACGGTATGCACCACATGCTCGGCTGAGAATGCCTGGCCATGAAAGCCTGCCACGCCGATGAGCAGCCCGCGCATGAGCGCGAACTGCGCCGCCAGCAGGGCGAACTCGCGCGCCCTGTCCACGGTTGCGCCGGCGCGCATGCCCTCGCGGCCGAAGGGAAACTGGCGGCGGACGATGGTATTGAGCAGAAAGTTTTCGAGGATGTGCGGATGGCGGCCGAAGAAGGGCGCAAAATGCCGGTCGTGGGCAAATGTGTATTGAGCTGTGAGACTGTCGAGGGTTGCACCGGGGCCGTTGCCAATGCCGGCGGTGAAGGCCTTGACACACTCCACAAACCGCGGCTTTACGATGGATTTCTTGAGCATCATGCCGGCCAGCAGCAGCACCACATCGAGCTGCGCCGCTCGGTCGACCGGCAGCTTCTCCATGGCGGGGCGCAGCGCGCCGCTGGCCACGGTTGCCTCGAAGTCGGTTAGAAATACGGGTACGCTGCGATTCGCTTCGCCCTGGGCAATTGAATCCAGGCGGCGGCAGAGCAGGTCGAGCAGGAAGAGCCGCTGCCAGAGCGGGTAGAGCCGGTTGCGGACCAGGCTCAGAACAACGCGGCGAATGGCCCAGAAATGGGCTGGAGCTTGGTTGCCGGCCAGGGAGGCAGGGATGGAATCGCCTGGGTCTTGACCCATGGCGAGCAGGTCGGGCGCAAGCAGCACCAGCCGCGCCGCCTCAGGACACGACAGCGTGAGCGCCTGCTCCTGCTCGTTGCCTACCGGGAGAACCATGCGCGGATAGGTGGCGCAGGTGTGCGAGAGCAGGCTTTCACCCAATTCGGCATGAATGCGGCAGAGGCCCTCGCTGTTCAGAATCGGGCATTGGTTGGCCTCGTTCATCAGGATTTTGGCGAAGATGGGAGTCTTTCCGTCGCCCGCGGGCTCTGCGCCGTCGGGCGCACGGGTGACGCTCGCCTGGATGAGAACGCGCAGCGGACTCTCGGGCAGGGCCTGATACTTGTCCCAGGTTGCGCGGTCCACGGGCACCGTCCAGCCGGCGCAGCAGGTGTCCTCGCATGCCGGGCCGATGCAGCGAAAGCTCTCAGCGTAAGTGGGGCTGAGATGCGAATCGGTTTTGACCGGTACGGAGGTTGGCAAACGGCGCTCCTGCCTGGAAAAGCAGCGCAAGATACTTGCGCCCTGGATGGGTTACTCAAGAAACCATGCAAACGGCGGTCTCTCGGCGCGATTTCAGCATTAGAAATGATTCATCGGGCGCCTGGCGGGAAACCTGATCGCCGTCTGGGTGAGTGGAATCAAATTTCTGCCGCTAAGAGGACTTTTCGGTTAGAAAAGGCTCAGGTTTGAGCGAGCCATCGCGCTGCTTGACGAGCTGCTGCACTTTGCCCTCGGCGGCGTCGAGTTCCTGCCTGCAGGCCGAGGATAGCCCGACGCCCTCCTCGAAGAGCTTGAGCGATTCTTCCAGGGCCAGATCGCCCTTTTCCAGTTGATCGACAATGGATTCGAGCTTTTTCAGCGAGTCTTCAAACGAGGGCATGGGCATTTACTCCGCAGCATGGACTTCTGGTTTCGGCAACACGCTGCCGATCACTTCGGCGGCGAGGGCGTAGCGGCCGAAAGGAGCGCTGACCTGCACGCCCTGCACGAACGGGCGAACGGCTTCGAGCATCTCCTGGGCTATCAGGACGCCTTCGCGTCGGGCGGCGTCGGGCGAGTCGGTCTGGGCCATGCGCAGCATGATTTCTTCGGGCATGGAGACACGCAGGTCGTTCTTCATGAATTCGGCGTTGCGCAGGCTGGTCAAAGGCCAGATGCCGGCGATGACGGGAATGCGGAAGTCCTTGATGCGCTCGAGAAAGCTCTCCAGCAGGCGCAGGTCGAAGACCGGCTGGGTGATGGCGTACTCGGCGCCGGCCTCGACTTTGTATTTGAAGCGGCGCAGTTCGTTCTCGATGTCGGGCACACCGGGGTTGGCGGCCACGCCGATGGTCAGGTTGGTGGAGGCGCCGATGGAGTTGGAGCCGATGTCGAGTCCGTGATTGAGGCGGCGCACGATGTTGACCAGACCGATGGCATCCACGTCAAACACAGCAGTCGCGTCTGGATAGTTGCCCAGCTTGGGCGGGTCGCCGGTAAGGCAGAGGATGTTGCGCAGCCCGATGGACGAGGCGCCGAGCAGGTCGGATTGAATGGACAGAATGTTGCGGTCGCGGCAGGTGTAATGGAGAACCGTCTCAATCCCAGTGTGCTGCTGGATCTGGATGCAGAGGCTCTGCGCGCTCATGCGTGCCGAGGCGCGGGGCGAGTCGGGCACGTTGATGGCGTGGACGCCGAGTGCGGCCAGCAGGCGCGCGCCTTCGATCTCCTTAACGCAGTCGATGCCCTTGGGCGGAACGATCTCGACCAGGGTGACAAAGCTGCCCTCGGCCACCAGCGCACCGATACGGGAGCGGGCGGCGAGCGGCGCGGGCGGGGTCTCGGTGTTCAGCTCCGGCGCTGCGCCGGAGACGACCACGCGGGCCTGCGCATCCAGCGCGCGCATGGCCGAGCGCATGGCGCGAATGTGGTTGGGGGTGGTGCCGCAGCAGCCGCCCACGATCTGCGCTCCGGCGGCGATGGCCTTGCGGGCGAAGCTGGCCATGTACTCCGGCGAGCAGAGATAGATGTTGCGGCCTTCGACGGCGCGGGGCATGCCGGCATTGGGCATGGCCGCCAGCGGCAGCGTGGTGGCCTTGCGCATGGCTTCAATGGCGGTGAGCACCGTGGCCGGGCCGGTGGAGCAGTTGACGCCGATGGCGCTTGCGCCCCACTCGGTGAGCAGCCTTGCCGCCTGTTCGGGCGAAGAACCATCCAGGCAGTTGCTCTCGTCGTCGACCGTGACCATGACCAGCACGGGCAGATCGGGGGCGATTGCGCGGGCAGCCGTCAGCGCTTCGTGCGCTTCGTTGAGCGCGGGCATGGTTTCGATAATGAGCATGTCCGCTCCGGCCTGCGCCAGGGCGTCGATCTGCTCGGCAAAGGCGGCGCGCGCTTCGTCCAGGCCGGTCTTGCCCAACGGCTCCAGGCGCACGCCAAGCGGCCCCACGGAGCCGGCTACCCAGGCCTCGCCGGCCTGCTTTTCCCTGAGGTGATCCACGGCCTGGCGGGCCAGCCGCACGCCGGCGGCGTTGATCTCCGCGACTTTGCCGGCCAGTCCATGGCGCGCCAGGCGAAAGCGGTTGGCGCCAAAGGTGTTGGTTTCCAGAATCTCCGCACCGGCCTGCAGGTACTCTTCGTGGATAGAGAGGATCAGGCCGGGGTCCGACAGGTTCAACTCGTCGTAACAGCGGTTGATGAAGATGCCGCGGGCGTACAGCACGGTTCCCATGGCGCCGTCGGCGAGTATCGGGCGGCTCAAAAAAATGTCAACGATTTCGGTCATCCTGATGTCATGCTAAGCCAACCGGCCCAGCTGCGTCATGGCACAGGGCCGCTTTGTTATACTTCGGGAGTCATAAGCTGGTTGGAAAACGGGTTCCGGACCACAGTATTCTGCCATCGCCGGGGTTTTCGAGCCCGGCGTCATCGGCCGGTAACCGCCATCAATTTGTTCACGCTGCGGCCTGGTCCGCGTATTTCGTCGAGGTAAGGGATTTTGAAGATTCGATATCTTTGGTCGAGCGCCGCCGCGGCACTCCTGGTTGCAGCCACGCTGGCTGGCTGTGGTGGAACCACCTATTTTGCGGGTCGCAATCTGCCCCCCAGCGGTTTGACCAACCGAGTGCTGATCACCATCCAGAATCCAGGCGCCCTGGCCAAAGGCCTGCTCGAGTTTGTCGACGCCTACTATGACCGGCGCAGCGGCTTCAAGGGCCTGCCGCCTTCCTATTCCATCTCCGGCTACTCCGGCGCGCTTCCCATTACCATCCAGAATTTGCCGGAAGAGCAGCTAGGCCTTGTTTATGGCTTCGGCGATGGCAGCTTTGTCCCGGTCAAATATGGGTCCGAGTCGACCAATGGCACGACAGGCGGGCTGAATGGGCTTTCTGCCAGCATCTTCATCACCCGCAGCCAGAATTACATCTTTGCCGCCAGCCAGAACTCGCACTTGCTTACGGTTGTCGATCACACCAGCAACGCCAGCTTCTCGCTGAGCCTGCCCGGCATCTACCGCGTCAGTGTGAACCCAGGCGGTTCCATGGCGCTGGCCTTCGTGCAGAACTCCAACTACGTCTACTATCCGGTGAAGCTTTCCGCTGCGCAAACTACGAACTACTCCGGCGGACCGGTCACATGGCCCAAGGCCGCCGTGGATTGCGAGCCGCTGAACTCGCCGGCCTGGTGCCTTTTCCAGGCGCAGAGTCCGGACAACACGGACGCGACCGGCAACCACTGGGGCGCGCCGCTGGTGTTTGACCGGCCGGTGAAGGCTGTGTTCTCGTCTGACGGAGGCACCGCCTATGTGCTCAACTGCGGACCCGAATGCGGCGGCGCGAAGGCCTCGGTTTCCAGCCTTCCCGTGGCGCCCATGATCTTCCTCGTCGGCCAGGGCTCGGGGCTGCTGCCCACCAATGCGACGCTGACCAGCAGTAATGTGCTGGTGCCGGGCGGCGCGAGCAATGCGCTGGTGGACAGCTCGACCCTGTACGTTGTGGGGCAGCAGTTGCAGCAAAGCAGCGGTCTGTTTACAGGTAACCTGACTTCGATCAATCTGAGCACCAGCGCCGCCTCCAGCGCTGTTTCCATCAGCGACGGGGCTCCGGGCGCGATGAGCCGTATGATTGAGGCCGACAACAACACGCTGTGGGTGGGCATGACCAAGTGCAACAACGGCGTGCGCGCCAACAGCGGCCAGGCCTACGGCTGCCTGACCATGTTGAACATCTCCAATCCGTCGTTGCCGACGGTGACTATGCTGGAGCCCTACCTGGGCGACGCCACGGGCATAGCCGCCGTGACCGGCCTGAACAAGATTTACACAGCTGAGGGCGGGCAGGTGTATATCTACTCGACCGCGGACGGAACGGCCATCGACAATCAATACGTGACCGTGACCGGTACCGCCTACGATGTGGCCTACATGGACGCCACCACCGACGCCAACAACACTGTGTACTGAGCGGTTTTATGTCACAGCAGCTTGGGTGCCCCATCCATCGCGCATTTTGCGATGGGAGGGAAAGCATAAGTTGAATGCAGCTTCGTTCGAGAGTCCTGATCGCGGGTGCCCCAGGTCTCGTTTCTGAGACCTGGGAACCAACCCCTCCCCAAGCTTCATCCATGAGAACCTCTCACCCATGACCGCCGTCCCAACAGTCGACATCCTGGCCATTGCCGCGCATCGCGACGACGTGGAACAGACCTGCGGAGGAACACTGCTGCGCATGGCCTCACGCGGCCTGCGCACCGCAATTCTCGATCTGACGCAGGGCGAGGCCGGAACGCGCGGATCGGCCCAAGACCGCGCCCGCGAAGCCGCTGAAGCCGCGCGCCTGCTGGGCGTGAGCTGGCGCCAGGCTCTCGACGTGCCCGACGGAGCTATCGAAAACACGCTCGAAAGCCGCCTGAAGATTGTGCGCATTCTGCGCCTGCTTCGGCCCCGCGTGGTGATTCTGCCCTACTGGCAGGCGCGGCATCCAGATCACGCGACGGTGGCTACGCTGGGCTACGAGGCCTGCTTTCTCTCCGGCCTGGCCAAGGCGCCACCTGCGGTGGGGCCAACTGCGCCTGCGGCGGCACCTGCGGTGGGGCCAACTGCGCCTGCGGCGGCACCTGCGGTGGGGCCAACTGCGCCTTCGGCGCCCGCAGCGGCGGAGCCCGAGGGTTCGGCATCCTCGCCGCACAGGCCCTTCAAGATCGTCTACGCCAGCCTCTACGCCGACGTGCGGCCCAGCTTCATTGTGGACATTGCGCCCTTCATCGACCAGCGCCATTCCGCGCTGATGGCGTACAAGTCGCAGTATGCCAACCAGGCGGCCGGCAGCGGGCTATTTGTTCAGGAAGAAGAGATTCGCGAACGCACCTTTGCCGAGGCGCGGCACTACGGTCTGCTCGCCGGCGTCAAGTACGGAGAGCCCTTTGTGCAGAAGGAAGTCGGCCTGGTGGACGATCTGACGCTCGTCCCGGTGCAGTCGATCTGACTCTCCCATTCCTCGCTGTACCTTCCGGTCCATAAGAAATCCTTATCGTATGCGAAAGAAGAATAACGTTGCCTTATGTCTGGGGCATTGGCGACACTGCTTGAGGAGGGATCTCATGACCCAGACATGGGACGCTCAGGCCTATGCCCGGAATGGCGCATTCGTTCACGAATTGGCTGGTGGCGTATTGGAATGGCTGACCGCAAAGCCCGCTGAACGCATTCTCGACCTGGGCTGCGGCGACGGCCAGTTGAGCAAGCGTGTGGCCGCCGGCGGGGCCGTGGTGCAGGGGGTGGACGCCTCGCCCGAGATGGTTGCGGCTGCGCGCTCCCGCGGCGTTGCCGCCGAGCAGGCCAGTGCGGAAGCGCTGCCATTTGACGACGCGAGCTTCGACGCTGTCTTTTCCAACGCCGCGCTGCACTGGATTCGCGAGCAGAACGCGATGATGAGCGAGGTGCGCCGCGTGCTCCGGCCCGGCGGCCGCTTTGTGGCTGAGATGGGTGGCCACGGCAACATTGCGGCCATCCGTGTGGCGCTGATGGCTGTTTTGGCGCGCCACGGTTTTGCCGATCGCGAGGATGGCGTGAACTACTACCCCACCGCCGAGGCATACACCCAGCGCCTGAACCGGCACGGCTTTCAGGTGCAGCGGATCGCCCTGATTCCGCGCCCGACGCCGCTGGCCGCAGGCGGCATGGCGGGCTGGCTGCGCACCTTTCGCAGCGGCGTGCTGGGCGGGCTGCCTGAGCCCATTCGTGAAACTGTAGTGGAAGAAACCGCCGCGCTGCTGGCGCCGGCGTTGCGCGACGAGGCAGGGAACTGGGTAGCCGATTATGTGCGGCTGCGGTTTGTCGCCACGACTTGATCGGGTCTCCGGCCGCGCCTCTTGTTACTGGGTGAACCACATGCGCCCGCCCACACCGATGAGCGTGAGCGCAAAGATGCGCCGCAACCAGACCTCCGGAATGTGCTGCGCGCCCACCGCGCCAAAGTAAGCGCCCACCAGAAACCCGGCGGCCAGCAGCGCGGCCACGTGAATATCCGCGTTGCCCTTGCGGTAGTACTCATAGAACGCGAAGATACCCACCGGCGCCAGCAGCGCGCCCAGCGACGTTCCCTGGGCCTTGTGTTGGTCCATGCCGATAAGCCAGATCAGTGCCGGCACAAACAGGATGCCGCCGCCGATGCCTACAACTCCGGACACCATTCCCACCACCACACCCACCAGCAGCATCATCCAGGTCACTGAAGCCCTCCCTCGCATGAGGCAACGAATGAAGTGCACTCTGCGCGCTATCAGCGTAAATCATCGGGCGCAAGAGACCGGGGGGCTGCGTGCCGGCGCGGCCCTGCCGGACAGCAGACCCCCATTCGGGAGCCGCCCTCAAATTCACACAACGTTTGCAATTTCTTCGCGCGGCTGCATTACTCTGTTCATAGTTCCGAGCGGCCAAATGCAACACCAGTAAACGGCCGCCGGGCGAGGGCAGACCGTTTGAGCCAAACCGTATTTGTGCTGGAAGACGACACCGACATCGCGCGCCTGGTGCAACATCATCTGGAGGCTGCCGGGTTTTCGACACGCCTGTTTCCGACTCCCACCAACCTGATTCCCGATGCCGAACGGCAGCCACCGGCCGTGTTTCTGCTGGACATCATGGTTCCCGGCGGAGACGGTCTGGACGTGTGCCGCAGGCTGCGGGCCAACGCCGCGCTGTCGACGATTCCGATTATCTTTCTCACCGCGCGGGCCGGAGAGAACGACCGAGTGCTGGGCCTCGAACTGGGCGCGGACGACTACATTACCAAGCCCTTTGCCACGCGCGAGCTGGTGGCCCGCGTCAAGGCAGTCTTGCGGCGCTTCGAGCGGCCCACCACGCCCGCGATCATCAGCTTTGAAGAAGTGATCATCGACGCCAACGCCATGCAGTTGAAGGTGCGCGGCGAGCTGACCACGACCACTGCAACCGAGTTCCGGCTGCTTGACTACCTGGCGCGCCATCCAGGCCGGGTCTTCAGCCGCGATCACCTGTTGGATGCTGTCTGGGGCGATGCCCGCTTTGTTACCCCGCGCTCGGTGGACGTTTATGTGCGCCGCATCCGTGAGAAAATCGAGGTCGATCCGGAGAACCCGCGCTACCTGAAGACCGTGCGCGGCGCCGGCTATCGCTTCGAGCTTCCCAAGGGCGAGTGAGCTAGACGGGAGCCTGGTTTTGACGGGAAAACTGTTTTTCAAACTAGTCTTGGTATTTGCCCTGCTCATCGCCGTTGAGACTGCGTCTCTGGCACCAATTCTGTTTCTCCTTGCGCTTCCCAAAATGGTGGACATGGGAGCCGCAGAGACCATGCGGCGGCTCGAGCCGAGCGTCTGGCTGGCGGTGCTGGTGGCCGTTGCGGTTGCTGTCGCGATTGCTGCATTTGTGGCCCGGCGCGTGGCGGCACGGCTTCAAGGAATCATCGACATTGCGCAACAGCTGGCCGAAGGCGAGCTTACGGCTCGGAGTCGAGTCGAGGAGGACGGCGAACTTGCCGCGGTTGAGTCGGCTCTGCATGCGGCAGCGGAGCGGCTGCGAAAGAACTTTGCTGAGGTCGAGCAACACCGCAGAGAGCTGGCCGCCATGCTCGACTCGATGCAAGAGGGGGTGGTTGCCATTACGCCGGATGGCCTGGTCCGCTGGTCGAATGCGGTGCTCAATCGCATCGCCGGGACGCAGATCCACGCGGGGCGGCCGCTGGTTCATTTTGTGCGCGATCCCGACGTGCTGGGCTGCGTGCGCTCGGCGCTCGAGAACCGGGAAGTCCGCTATGGCCGCGCCAGTTCGCTGGCGCCAGGGCGCATCTTCGAGATCAATGCGGCGCCCTTGCCGGCGGGCGGCGCGCTGGTGGTGCTGCACGACGTGACGCGGGTGGAGTTGGCGGAAAAATCGCGCCGCGACTTTATCGCCAACGTGAGCCATGAACTGCGCACGCCGTTGACGTCGATTCAGGGCTATGTGGAGACGCTGGTGGAGGAGCCGCGCCCGAACGCCGCGACCACCATCGAGTTTCTCGGCATCATCTACAAGAACGCCACCCGCATGAACCGTCTCACCGAAGACCTGTTGGCGCTGGCCAGCGTGGAGAGCCCGGACTACAAACTCGCGCTGCAGCCGATGCGCGCTTCGGCTCTGGTCCAGGATGCGATCGATTCGCTGGGCGGCATTGTGGTGGATTCGGAGGTCGAGCTTGAATCGACCGGCGCGCCCGACGCGCTGGTGCTGGCCGATTCAGATGCCATGAACCAGGTCTTCGGCAACCTGATCGAAAACGCTCTCAAGTACGGCGCGGCCGGCAGGCGCATTCGCGTAGGCGCGCAGCCGATTGAGGGAGAGGTCGAGTTCGTGGTGCAGGACTTCGGCCCCGGCATTGCTTCCGAGCACCTGGACCGCATCTTCGAGCGCTTCTACCGCGTGGACAAGGCCCGCTCGCGCGACTCCGGCGGCACCGGGCTCGGCCTCGCGATCGTGAAGCACATTGTGCAGGCGCACGGAGGACGCGTCTGGGCCGAGAGCGAGCTTGGCTCCGGAGCGCAGTTTCATTTCACACTCCCCCTCGCACCCGCGCCGGCAGGTGAGAAAATGGCTTCGGCGACGGCCTAGCTTTGCGAAGGCTCCCGAAATCCATTCCATGCGAGTGTGCAAACGTGAGAACGGCTACAAGAACCCTTGTTGCGCGCGGTGTTCCTTCTTTGCTGGTTGTCTTGTTATTGGTCCTTGCGGCGGCTGCGGCCCTCGCGCAAGAGCGTCCTCCGGCGGTGCCGCTCATCGTGCACAACCCGTACTTCAGCGTCTGGTCCATGGCCGACAAGCTCACTGGCCAGAACACCAGGCACTGGACTGGCCACGAGCAGCCCATCTATGGCCTCGCGCGCATCGACGGCAAGACATGGCGCTTCATGGGGGACGACCCGCGTGGGGTGCCGGCCATGGAGCAGACCTCTCTCGAGGTCACGCCCACGCACACGGTTTACCGGTTCCAGGCGGGGGGCGTAAGCCTCAAGGTCAGTTTCTTCACGCCGGCGTTCCCCAAGGATCTGGACGTGCTGTCGCGCCCGGTCACGTATCTGACCGTGAGCGCAAGCGCCGCGGGCGAGCACCAGCTTTCCCTGCTCATCGACGTAGACCCCGTAATTGCGGTCAACAGCGCGGACGAGGCGGTGACCTGGGGCCGTTCGCGCGCGGCTGGACTGACGGTGCTCAACACCGGCTCGCGCGATCAGCGGGTGCTCAACCGGCCAGGCGACGATCTGCGCATCGACTGGGGCTACTTCCACCTGGCCGTGCCGGACGCGGATGACGCACTGACGGTGCTCTCGGCTGAATCGCTGGAGAGTTTTCAAAAGAACGGGGCGCTGCCTGAAGCCGACGACATGGACATGCCGCAAATGCCGCGCGATGGGGCCGCTGACCTGGCCGTGGTGCTGCCCTTCGGCAAGCTGTCGTCCACAGCCGTGAGCCGCCATGTTTTGTTCTCTTACACCGAAAACTACGCCATCGAATATCTGGGCCGCAAGCTCAGGCCCTATTGGCAGCGCAACGGGATGAGCGTGCAGCAGATGCTGGCCGAGGCTGAGCAACAGTATCCGGCGCTGGAGCAGCGCGGCGAAGCGTTCGACAAAGAGCTGACGGCCGATCTCGAAAAAAACGGCGGGAAGGCCTATGCGCAACTGGCCATTCTCTCCTACCGGCAGACGCTGGCTGCGCACGGCTTTGCCGCCGACGTGGATGGCACGCCGCTGCTCTTTCCGAAAGAGAACTTCTCCAACGGCTGCATATCGACTGTGGATGTGCTCTACCCTTCGGCGCCATTCTTTCTCTTCTTCAATCCCGCTCTGCTTCAGGCGCAGTTGAAGCCGGTGCTCGAGTACGCCGCGCTGCCCAGATGGAAGTGGCCCTTTGCGCCGCACGATCTGGGCACCTATCCGCTGGCCGATGGGCAGGTCTACGGCGGCGGCGAACGCACCGAGGAAGACCAGATGCCGGTGGAAGAGAGCGGCAACCTGCTGATTCTGGTTGCGGCCATGGAGCGAGAGCTGGACAACTTCGACTTTGCGCGCAACTACTGGCCGCAGTTCACCGAGTGGGCCGAGTACCTGAAGGCGGAGGGCCTGGACCCCGCCAACCAGCTCTCCACGGACGACTTCGCCGGTCACCTGGCGCATAACGCGAATCTTTCCATCAAGGCCATCGAGGCGCTGGCAGCTTATGCCGAGCTGGCCCGCGGGGTGGGCAAGCCCGAAGTTGCCGCCGAATACGCGCGGATGGCCAGGGAGATGGCCGCCAAGTGGCAGACCATGGCTCTCGATACCGATAAGAGCGGGGGCGACCACTACCGGTTGGCCTTCGACAAGCCGGGAACCTGGAGCCAGAAGTACAACCTGGTGTGGGACCAGCTGCTCGACTTCAAGCTGTTTCCGGCCGAAGTCCGGGAGACGGAGCTCAAGTTTTATCTCCAGCATCTGAATCAGTTCGGCCTGCCGCTGGACAATCGGGCGGACTATACCAAGCTGGATTGGAGCGTTTGGACGGCTACGCTGGCCGATACCGCGCAGCCGGCGGGCGCCGAGGCCTACAAGCAGATTCTCGACCGCATTGGACCCTGGATCAACGAGGGGCCCAGCCGAGTTCCGCTGACCGACTGGTACGACACAAAGAATGGCAGGCAGATCGGCTTCCAGGCGCGGTCGGTGGTGGGCGGGGTGTACATCAAGGCACTGGCCGACAAACCGCTGGCGGAGAAGTGGCGGAATCGCATCGAACGTTGAAAAACTGGGCCTCATTCAAATCCCCGTAACATTCAAAGGAGAGAATGGGATACGGCAGTGATTCTGCAAGGGAGAATTCAGTGAAAAAGACGTTCGTTGTCCTTGGGATTTTGGTTTTTTCCATGAGCGTTGCGCAGGCCCAGAAGCTGACCGGAGCCGGCGCAACATTCCCCTATCCGATTTATTCAAAATGGTTTAGCGAGTATGCAGCGGCCCATCCCGGCGTCGAGCTGAACTATCAGTCCATCGGCTCTGGCGGCGGCATTCGCCAGGTCACGGCCGGCCTGGTTGACTTTGGCGCCTCTGACATGCCGATGACCGACGAAGCGCTGGCTGCCTCGAAAGTGAAGCTGGTCCATATTCCCACCGTGCTGGGCGCGGTTGTGCCCGTTTTTAACGTGCCGGGTGCAAGCGGCATCCGGTTCAGCGGCGATGTGCTGGCCGACATCTACCTGGGCAAGATCTCCATGTGGAACGATGGCCGCATCGCCAAGGACAATCCCGGTGTCAGCCTGCCCGACCAGAAGATCATCGTTGTTCATCGCTCGGACGGCAGCGGCACCAGCTTCATCTGGACCGACTACCTGAGCAAGGTGAGCAAGGAATGGGAAGGCGGTCCCGGCAAGGGAACCTCGCCCAGCTGGCCGGTGGGCGTGGGTGGCAAGGGGAATGAAGGCGTCGCCGGCCTGGTGCGCCAGTTGCCCGGAGCCATCGGCTACGTCGAACTCATTTATGCCTTGCAAAACCACATCCCCTTCGGCCAGGTCAAAAACGCGTCGGGAGCCTGGGTGACTGCCTCCATCGACGGAGTGACCCAAGCCGCTGCCAGCATCAAGCAGATGCCCGCGGACTATCGCATCTCCATCACCAACGCTCCCGGCAAGGACGCCTATCCCATCTCCAGCTTCACCTACCTGTTGATTCCGGTCCACGCCGCTGACGCCTCCAAGGGCAAGGTCATCAAGGATATGCTCAGCTGGATCGTCAACTCCGGCGAAACCGAGGCGCCCACGCTTTCCTATGCGCCGCTGCCCAAGAACGTGGCGGACAAGGTGCTGAAGACGGTTTACTCGCTGCAATAAGGGCTTTTCCGTGAAAGGGGCCGGGCAGCCCTGCCTGGCCCCTTTTGTCGCCCTATTCGAGGCTGTCGCGGGCAAATACGGCACATGGCCGATCTACCCAACGGCGCTTGTGCGCGCGCTGAATTTTCATTCCGCCTCGCCAAGATCCAAGGTAGTATGGGTCAACGATGGGGAATGGGATGCGGAACCCGGCCCGGCTGACCGTCCTAGTGTTGCTGGTTATGCTGCCCGGCGTCTCGCTTGCCGGGGTCGAGCGTTTCAACGGCAAGTGGCAGACCACCGTCTCCTGCGAGCCGTCAAGGGGTGCTCTGGGATTCTCGTACCGGTTCACCAGCGAGATCAGCGACGGCAAGTTTCAGGGACTGCATGGAACCCAGGATCGTCCCGGCTACCTGTTTGTCGAAGGCACGATTGCCGACGATGGATCGGCCAAACTCTATGCCAAGGGAATGACCAACTCAAAGGAATTTGTCCCCGGACGCGACACGCCGCCAGGCACCGATTACGGCTACCACGTGAATGCGCAATTCAATGATCGAACTGGCGCCGGCAGGCGCGTGGAAGGGCGTCCCTGTTCCTACGAGTTCGAGCGCCAATAGGCAGCTTCCGCGCCGGATCAGCTCCTAAGGTGATCGGCGATCAGGCGGTCGACCAGCGCGGAGAGCTGCTCGCCGGTGCGGGGAAGAACGAAGGCGGTGGCGCCTGCGTTCCAGTCGAGCTTGAAGCTGGTCGACAGCGCGGAGATCCAGATCTGCTGCATGGGCGCGTTGGGCGTGATGACGAACTTGCCCGGCGGCTCGTCGAAGAGCACATGGATCAGGCCGCCCTGGCCGCCCTCGACCTCAAAGCCTGCCTCGTCCTCTTCTTCGGCCGCAATCAGGTGCTGCAACAGCGCGGCCAGCGCAGTCTCGGCTGCATTGCGGAACTCCACTTCGTCCATCATGCTCCCAGTCTATCAATTGTGAAGCTGTACTCGGGCAGGATGCCCAGGGAGGCGGCGGTGCGGAAGAAGACCCGCATGCCATCCTGGCACTCCTCGTCGAGGATGTAGTGAATGTTGGTGGTGAGGTAGGTGCGGATGGTCTGCTCGGAAATGGGCAGGCGGTGCGACCATTCATCGACCAGGGCGTCGATGTTCTGGAGCCCGTGATCGCGGGAGTGAATGAAGTCTTCAGCAATGCTCTCCGCCAAAGGGCCGCCGCACGCAGTGCCAGCACACCAGACGGCGGAGACGAAGGGAACGCCGGTGAGGGCGTTCCACTCCTCGGCCAGGTCGAGGTAGACAAGCGGCTCGCGGGTTCGTTCGAAGCGGTTGGCCTGCTCTTCCAGGGCCAGCAAGGCTGGGTCGCCGATGAGGATGGCGGCATCGGCCGCATCGAGCATGGCATCGAGGTCGGCCATGGCCGGCAGGAAGGGAACGCTGGGATTGTTCCAGTGGTGAAAGAGGATGCGGGCGTAGGCCAGGGTGGTGCGGCTGGCGGTGTCCGCTGCCACGGAGCGGAGCCGGCCGAGCGGCTGGCCGGCGCGATGGACCAGGAGCAGGGACCGGACGCGCTGCTTTGAGGCGATGGTGCAGCCGGGAAGGATGCGCAGCGTAGGGTTGGCGGCCAGAGCGGCGATGGGAACGAGGCCGATGTCGGCGTGGCCCGAGGCAAGCCGGTCGGCGCATTCCGAGGGCAGCATGCGGTCGATCTGGTAGTGCTGGGCGAGCGCGGCGTCCAGGGGCGGGTGCTCGAAATCCCACATCAGTGGCGCGGGATTGAGGAAGTTGATGGCGGCGATACGCAACCGAGGATAAGAAACAGGATTCACTCCTCCTTAGATTACCAACGACGGGTGCCGGGTGCGTGGCCGGGCGCGGCGGGCGGGACAATGGCCGCAACCGGGTGTATAATTCTGGGCCAACTGTGAGGTGAATAAAAGCTATGACCCAAATTGGCTTCCCACTCACGTGCAACCGTCGCGGTCTCGCCCCATGCTTACGATCGGTTGCCTTGGCTTTGGCCGCATCCGGAATGCTCGCCCTGCCTGCCATGGGCGGACCCATTCTTGAGACGTTGAGCCCCAATGTCTACACGGTCTTCGCCGGCCAAGCTTTTACGATCGGTGGAACCGTGTTCTTTCCAAATCCGGCAGCCTACGCATTTGGGGCAGCCCCCTCCACTTCTCCCGCCAACCAGGACGAATTCCTGTTCGGTGTGAGCCCCACAGGTCCGCAACTGGAGATCGTCGCCGGGGTCGTGGAGTTCTCTCTTCTATTTCCTGGGGGTTCGGGGGGGGCCATTCCAGCTTACTTCGAGGATATTTACGGCCAGGGCGGCTGGCTCGGCCCTGCCAACTTCAGTGGGCCGGGCACAACGCCAGTGTCCGATTGGAGAACGTTTATCGTGCCGGTGGGTACCGCGCCCGGTGTTTACGATTACACCTACGGCATCGCTTTCAGCGAGAACGGCAAAGCCGCCTCGGAAGACACACTGTTTGCAACCGGATTGCAGGTCGATGTCGTGCCGACGCCGGAACCAGCTCCGGTAGTCCTGATCGGACTTGGCTTAGTACTCTTGGCAGCCTTCCACCGCTTCTACGCGAAGAAGTCTCCCCGCCGCAGTTCGGGGATCGGTACGAACAAATCGAGGCTGTAGACGATCCGCTTGCCGCACTTTGGCCGCACGAGAAGCGGCGACAAGGATGTGCTTGTCGCCGCTTCTCGGATCATTCGCTGCGAACCTTTACTGCAGGCTGGCCATCAAGCCGTCGAGCGCGGACTTCGGCGGCCGCGTCAGGCTCTCGGGAAGCTGCCCCAGCGGCTCATCCACGATATGCAACAGATCGAGGAATGTTTCCTTCTTGGTGTCGATGTAGAACACGCCCGTCAGCACTTCGTTGTTGGCGTGCGCGTCCATCAACGTCCGCACCGCTTGCACCTTGTCCGTCGGGTCGTAGTCTTCCAGCAGCTTGCGCAGGCGCAGGCTCGAACCATCGTGCATTTCCACGTCGAGCACCTCGCCGGAGTTATAGTCCACTTCGATCTCGTCGAAGCTGGCCACAAAATCCAACTCGTTGATTGGCTCGTCGTTATCCTGCATGAACTTGTAGCTCTTGGTCGATCCCTCGTGGTCGTTGAACGTCACGCAGGGGCTGATCACGTCGAGCATCACCGTTCCCTTGTGCGCAATGGCCGCCTTCAGCATGGAGAGCAACTGTTTCTTGTCGCCTGAGAACGACCGGCCCACAAACGTCGCGCCCAGCTGAATCGCCAGCGCGCAGGTGTCGATGGCCGGCAGGTCGTTGATCACCCCGGTCTTCAGCTTCGAGCCCAGGTCCGCCGTGGCGGAGAACTGGCCCTTGGTCAGCCCGTAGACGCCGTTGTCCTCGATGATGTAAATCATCGGCAGGTTGCGGCGCAGCAGGTGGACGAACTGGCCCATGCCGATCGAAGCCGTGTCGCCGTCCCCTGAAACTCCAATGGTGGTCATAGTGTGGTTGGCCAGAATGGCGCCGGTCGAGACCGACGGCATGCGCCCGTGCACGCTGTTGAAGCTGTGCGCGCGGCTCATGAAGTAAGCCGGGCTCTTGGACGAGCAGCCGATGCCGCTCATCTTCATCACCCGCTCCGGCTCCACGCCCATCTGGAACATCGCATCGATAATGCGCTCGGAGATGGCGTTGTGGCCGCAACCGGCGCAGAGCGTGCTCTTGCCGCCGCGGTACTCAAGAATGGGAAGGCCGATGTGATTCAATTTGGGTGCTGCAGGTGCGGTAGCCATTTACAGGCCCTCCTTGGTCGCGAACTCTTCCGTCACCGATTGCGCATCGAGCGGCAGCCCGTTGAAGTGCAGAATGCTGCGCAGCTTCACCACCTGCTCGGCCGGTAGATCTAGCTTCAGCAGGCTTGCCAGTTGAGCGTCGCGGTCCTGTTCGACGATGTAGACCCGCTCATGCGAGGCCACAAAGTCGTGGATCTCGTGGGCAAACGGATAGGCGCGGATGCGCATGTAATCCACGTCATGCCCATATTGCTTCTTGATCTGGTCGAGGCTTTCGCGAATCGCGTAATCCGATGTGCCGTAGGCCAGGATGCCGATTTTCGAGGCGCCGTTCTTCACCGTCACCGGCGCCGGAACCAGCTTGCGCGCGTTCTCGAACTTGCGCGCCAGCCGCTCCATGCCTTCCACATAATCCTCGGGCTTTTCGCTGTAGCCGGCGGCGTCGTTGTGGCCCGTGCCGCGCGTAAAGTAGGCGGCCTTGGGGTGCCGCGTGCCTGGCAACGTGCGCCAGCCAATGCCGTCACCGTCCACATCTTTGTAGCGCGCAAAACCGCCCAGCCGATCCAGATCCTCAGCTGTTAGAACCTTGCCGCGATCCAGAGGCTTGCTGGGATAATCGAACGGCTCCGACATCCAGTTGTTCATGCCCAGGTCCAGGTCGCTCAGCACAAACACCGGCGTCTGAATCCGCTCCGCCAAGTCGAACGCCGCGTAGCCAAACTCGAAGCACTCCTTCACCGTTCCCGGCAGCAGGACGATGTGCTTGGTGTCGCCGTGCGACAAAAACGCCACGCTCAGCAGATCGGCCTGTGAGGTGCGCGTGGGCAGCCCTGTCGAGGGGCCGGTGCGCTGCACGTCGAAGATCACGCCCGGAATCTCGGCGTAGTAGCCCAGGCCGGCAAACTCTGCCATCAGAGAAATGCCCGGCCCCGACGTGGCCGTCATCGACCGTGCTCCCGCCCAGCCCGCGCCCAGCACCATGCCGATCGCCGCCAGTTCGTCTTCGGCTTGGATCACGGCAAAGGTCGCCTTGCCCTCCGCTGTCACGCGGAACTTCTTGAGCAGGTCGGTCGTCGCTTCGACCACCGACGTTGAGGGCGTAATCGGATACCACGCCACCACTGTCACGCCGGCAAACACCGCACCCATGCCGCAGGCCGCGTTGCCATCGATGATGATCTTGCCCGCCGTCTTGTCCATCCGCTCGATGAAGTAGGGGTCCTGCTTGGTGAAGGTCGAAGCCGCATAATCCCAGCCCGCCTTCACCGCGCCGAAGTTCAGCTCGAAGACCTTTACCTTTTTGGCAAACTGCTTGCGCAGCCCGTTCTCGACGACTGCCAGATCGATGCCCAGGATCTGCGCCGTCACGCCCACGTACACCATGTTCTTCACCAGCTTGCGCAGCTTGGCTTCAGGACAGATGGCGGCGGTGATCTTGTCCAGCGGCACGGGGTAAAACACCACGTCGTCGCGATACTGCTTGAGGTTCAGGTTCTCCTCGTAGATGGCCACGCCGCCGGCCGGCAGCGACAGCGCGTCCTGCTTCGCCGTCTCAGGATTGATGGCCACCAGCACCTCGGCCTCGCGCTTGCGCGCCACATAGCCGTCCTTGCTGGCCCGGATGGTGTACCAGGTGGGAAGTCCGGCGATGTTCGACGGGAACAGGTTCTTGCCACTGACAGGAACCCCCATCCCGAAGATGCTTTTCAGCAGCACGCTGTTGGCGGATTGCGAGCCGGACCCGTTCACCGTTGCTACGTTGATGCTGAAATCGTTTGTCACGCGTGCACGCGTGGTGGTTGCGCTCTGTGCTTCTCCCAGAGCCAGGTTGCTTGTCGCCATGTGGCGGGATTCCCTTCCGAAGGATTCTTCTCAATCGCGGACTCAATCGTGTGAGCCGTCGATCGGCGTGCCGCTCATCCCCGCTATCCCGAATTTCTCGACCCTGGGGCCGCTCGCGGGCAAATCGGCAGTTTGCTCCCTTGTGATTATAGTCACTTCCGCGAACGAGCGTACCAATTCAGGGCACACCGTTTACCTCTTTGAGTCCCATTGAATTGCGCTGGGATTCGCCAGACCCAAAGCAGGACAAACCCCTCCGGCACACAACTCCTGCCCTTTCAGGCCTGTCAGCCGTACGTAGCCCCAGATCCAGCGCAACAACTGGGTGCCCCATCCTTGCCACGTTCTTGTCCTTGTGGCAAGGGTGGGAAGCCATGAAGTCCATGCGAGCGTTTAGCGAGCATCTGCCCCACCGCAGGTGGAATCCCGATTCCACCTGACCAGCAGCGTAGACGCAATCACCACCAGCGCCAGGGTCAGCCCGATCCACAGCCCATAAATCCCCCATTTGAGCGCAAAGCAAAGCCCCAGCCCCAGCGGCAGCCCCAGCACCCAGTAGCCCACCAGGTTGGCCACCATGGGCGCGCGCGTCTCGCCCAGTCCGCGCAAGGCTCCGGTCGAGACGGTCTGAATCCCATCGAAGATCTGGAACGCCGCCGCCAGCAGCAGCAGCCCTGGACCCACCGCCATCACCCGCGCGTCCGTAGTATAGAGCGCGATCAGCGGCCCCGGCGCCACCAGAAACACCACCGCGGCCAGCAGCATGAAGCCGGTTCCCAGCCCCAGCGCCAGCCATCCCGCGCGCCGGGCCCGGGCCGGGTCGCCCGCGCCCACGGCATGGCCCACGCTCACCGCCGCGGCCGCCGAGATGCCCAGCGGCACCATATAGGTAAGCGCGGCATAGTTGAGCGCGATCTGATGCGTGGCCAAGTCCACCGGCGTCAGCCAGCCCGCGGCCAGGGTAGCCAGGTTCCAGGCGCCCACCTCCAGCACAATCTGCCCCGCTGCCGGCGCGCCCAGCCGAACCAGTTGCTTGAGCTTGGCCAGATCCGGCCCCGCCCAGTGCTGAAACAGCGGATGACCGCGCTGACGCTCATAGCGCCAGGCAAACCCCACCAGCGCCAGCGCCATGAACAGCCGGGCCAGGACCGTCGAGAGCGCCGACCCGTCCACGCCCATCCGCGGCGCGCCCCATTTGCCGTAGATGAGCACCCAGTTGCCCAGCCAGTTGAGCAGGTTGGCGCCCACAAAGGTCACCGTCACCACCCGCACCTGCCCCACACCTTGTAGGTAGCGCCGCGAAGCTCCGTAGATGAGCAGCGGCAGGGTGCCCCAGTTGAGGATGCGCAGATAGCTCGCCGCCGGCACGGCCACCTCCGCGGCAATGCCGAAGCGCGCATAGCCAAAACTGGCCAGCCACACCGACGCCATCACCAGCGGCGTGACTGCCATGGCCAGGTAAATGCCCTGCGCCAGCCAGCGGTGGCAGTCGTTGTAATCCTTGCGCCCATAGGCCTGCGCCACCAACGTGTCGAGGCCCAGCAGCAGGCCGATCCCGAACAGCGAGGGCGTATAGCAGACGGCGTTACCCAAGGCCACTGCGCCAATTGCCGCCGGCCCCAGCCGGCCCACCATGATGGTGTCCACAACGCCCTGGGCCATCCAGCCCAGTTCGCTCAGCACCACAGGAACCGCCAGCGCTATGAGCGAGCGCAGTTCCCCTCTCCACTCAGCTTGCGAACCCATTCCCCCAACTCTCTCCGCTGCTTTGGCCGCTCCGTTGCCGCCTCAGAAGGACACCTCGGCAGGTTCGGTTACGCGCAGCACCGACAACTGGCCCGTTTGCCGCTTCCACACCGCGCGAATCGCATCCACCTTGGAACGATTTTCCGCCGTGTCGGGATAGTCGACGATCAGCAGCTTTGACCGCAGCCGCTGCGGGGTCGCGTCCTGCTTGCCCTGCCACTGTCCGTAGACATCCACCACGCTCAAGCCCGCCGGAAAGCGCGGCGTCACTTCTTGATCCAGAAACGCGCGCCATTGGGCCTCGCTCACGCCCTGGGCAGGGTCATCCGCCGGCCCCAGGCCGAAGTAGAGCTTGGTATCCATCCAGCCCTCGGTCTGCCCCGGATGCGCCGCATCGCCGGCCAGCGTGGGCGCCACTGACACGGTCTGCGGAGGAACGGTGCGCGCGCAGCCGCACAGGGCCAGAGACAACACGGATGCAATGAGAAATGAGCGCAAGCGCATTCCAGCTCCTGATTATGAGAATTAGAGAGGTCCACAGCAGGTTTGCGGAGTCGGGGAAGAGCCCCTATTTTTCCACTTCCACACCGCGCCAGAAGGCTACATGGCCCTTGATCTTGCGGGCCGCTGGCTTGGGGTCGGGGTAGTACCAGGCCGCATCCGGATTATCCTGCCCATCGATCACAATGTTCAGGTAGCGCGCCTGGCCCTTCCACGGGCAGGTGGATGTGGCCGTGCTGGGATGGAAGTACTCCCGCTTGAGACTGGCCTCGGGAAAATACACGTTTCCCTCCACCGTCTCCGTCGAATCGCTTTCGGCAATCACCTTGCCGTTCCAGATCGCTCGCGCCATGTTCGATTCCCAGTCAAACCCGCAGTTTACCCGCTCCCCCGGCACAACAAGCCGAGGGAACAGGCAACGGATATGACACTACCAGAGATCGATCGCCGTGGCGAGCCGGTTTGCCGGAAAATTGATCCGGGAAACCCTACTTCGCTTCCGCGATCGAGTCAATGTGGACGCTCTTCTTGCTTGCATCGGCGGTTGCCGAAACCGTCACATGGTCGCCGTAGAAGGCCTTCACCACATCGGGATTGTCGATGGCCCAGACTTCCTTCTTGGCCTCGTCGACAAACACCGGCGCTTCTCCGCCGGCGATGCACTTCTTCACGCAGGCTGCGCCGGTGCCTGTATGCTTGGCGCCGCACATGGCGTCGGAGATCCAGCCATTGATGGTGGTATCGGCCGCCAGGACCGACAGGGGTGCAAGGGCGAGAACGGCAGTGAGCAAAGCGGCGGTACGTTTCACAGAAAACCTCCAGGGGATTTGGAACTCTCGAACAGCTAACATCATGCTCCTCTGCCCGCGCTTTCGGCAAGTGCTTTGCAAGCGATAATTTGGCCTGGCAAACACGCTACTCTTTGGACTCCTGGCGCGCCGCCATGCTCCTGCGCCGGGCCTCCATGGTCTTGAGCGTCACTTCGTAGCGCTGCGCCGCGGCCGAGAACCGGTCGATCAGCTCCGAGGTCTTGGTCAGAAATCCGGGATTCTTCGCCCTGATCTCGGCCATGATGGGAGCGAACTTGGCCAGGAGAAAGAATCCCTCGCCGTTGCAGTCCACAAAGAGCTCCGCTGAGACGGCACCGTGCAGCACCATGGCCGCCGCCATCTCCCAGTAGGTGATTACCTGCCGGAACCAGGCATTGTGGGGCTCGGCAGGATTGGCGGAGACGGCAAAAAACTCCTCCGCCGTAGCCGGCCAGAACTCTCCGCCCATCCACGCGCGCGCCTTGCGCATCTCCGCTTCGGTGCGCAGTTCGTACAGTCTCAAGATGATTTCAGCATCGGCAGGTGTTGCGAGCATCCGTTCCATTGGGCATTTCTCCACCCGCCAATACTAACGGATGAGGCCGGGAGCGCGCCGCGCATGGGATTGGCCAACTAGGCCGTGGCGGACCTTGTCCGTTTGGCGGAAGGGTGGCCTCCGCCCGTAGCCGTCCCGGCCGCAAGCTCCTCATCGGTGTGGTACCGGCCTGAGTCATCGAGTTCACCGGACTCAAGGCGGCGGGAAACCTCGGCCATGCCGCTGTCGACAGCTTCGAAGATTTCCTCAGACGTCATTTCGCTAATCTTCTTTGTGCTCATGGAGTCAACTCCTCGATTCTGGACCATATTCCCTCATCTGCCACAATGAGAGGAGAACCAGCGGCGCGCCGTGCGATGAGCCGCAAGGCCCTGTCCCTATTGTCGAAGACAAACGCATCGTACGCCAGTGGCAAGTAGAGATGGCGCGTATTCCATAATTCCGCAAGGTTGCGCCGCCGAATGACATCCTCCGGTATCTGATGGCCGCCCTGGCTCACACGCCGCGCCACGCGGGCAATGGAATACTCCGGAGACGGCACCCAAAGGTAGATCAGCGAAATCCGCCAACCCGCCGCCTGGCACTGTTTCAACAGCCGAATATAGGACTTGCCCGAGCAGGTCGTCTCAAAAGCAAAACTCTGGCCTTCCTGCACCAGCGTTCTCATCTTCTCAATGAACAGCCGCCCGGCTTCGAATGCAACGGCCTCCACATTTGGTGGAGAGAGGCCTCTGGCAATTTCATCGGCGTTCAGGAATGCATGAATCCGCAGCTTCTGCGGCAGCAGAACTTCCGCCGCTGCGGTCTTGCCTGCTCCATTGGGCCCGCCAAGAATGAATATGTCTTTGCCTTCATCCGCCACCGACTTGCTCCGTGGCAGCCTGCGCTCCCCTCGCATCGCCGGCGGCTCCCGCACCCCACCTTACTTCTGCACCACCGGCCCATGCGTCTCGGCCGTCGGCGGAGGGGGCGCATCGCCGATGCGTTTGGAATAGGTGCACGAATCGCCCGCCTCCAGCACCGCCGTGCCTTTGCCTGCATCTTTGCCCGCGCCTTTCGCTGCCGCGCCTTTGGCCGCCCGCTTCTTCGGCGCCGCCTCTTCTTCGGCGGCCTTCTTCTTGTTCGGGCATTCCAGGTAGATTCCCGACCGCAGCGTCTTTTCGACGAGATACGGGCTATCGCACTCCGGGCACTTCTTCGCCACTGGTTTATAGTTCGACGTGAAGTCGCACTTGGGATAATTTGTGCAGCCCCAGAAGATGTTCCCGCGCCGCGCCTTGCGCTCCGCTAAATCTCCAGTCCCGCACTTGGGGCACTTCATCCCCTCAATCAAGTTCTGCTTCACGTACTTGCACTTTGGATAGCCCGAGCACGAAACAAACTCGCCATACTGCCCCTGGCGCAGCACCAGCGGCTTCGAGCACAGCGGGCAGTCTTCGCCCGTGGGAACGGGCGGCTTCTGCTGCTGCTTCTGGGTCAGCTTGCGGATGGTCTTGCAGGGCGGGTCGGCGCTATAGTCCGGGCAGCTCATGAACATCCCGAACGGACCGCGCCGCAGTACCATCACCTTGCCGCAGTTCTCGCAGTACTCTTCCTTCTCATCCGCCTCCTGCGCCTCGGGCGTGTTCATGTCCGGCTTGGCGGCGGTGTTTTCCTTGGTAAACGTGCAGCTGTTCTTGTCCTTCTTGTTGTAAGCCGAACAGGAGAAGAAGGTGCCGAACTTGCCCCACTTCAAGACCAGGGGGCTGCCACACAGTTCGCACTTCTCGTCCGTCATGATCTCCATCCGCTTGATGTCTTCCATCTTCTTGCCGGCATCCTTGAGCTCGTCCTCAAAGTGGTCGTAGAAGCCATTCAGCAGATCGGTCCACTTCTCCTTGCCCTCTTCAATATCGTCCAGTTCTTCTTCCAGTTTGGCCGTATACGCGGGGTCAAAGATGTAGGGAAAATTCTTCACCAGCAGATCGCACACCACCACGCCAATCTCGGTGGGATAGAAGCGCCCGCGCGACCCTCCGTGCTTGACCACGTACTCGCGGTCCTGAATGGTGTTGATGATGGACGCATACGTCGACGGCCGGCCGATGCCCCGCTCCTCCAGTTCCTTCACCAGCGAAGCTTCGTTGTAGCGCGGCGGCGGCTGGGTAAACTTCTGTTCCTGTTCCAGGTTGTCCAGCGTGAGAGCCTTCACGCCGTCCAGATTGGGCAGTTTGTTGGCCGACTCATCGTCGTCGTCCTTCTTCTCTTCCATCGCCTCGTAGACTTTGAGGAATCCGTCGAAGCGCAACACGGACCCGGAGACACGGAAGTCATATGTCTTGCCATCTTTCGCGCTCAACGCCGCAATCCTGGCTGTGGTTATGTCGAAGATGGCCGGGGTCATCTGCGACGCGACAAAGCGCCGCCAGACGAGCGTGTAGAGCTTCAACTGCTCATCGCTCAAATAGCGGGCAATCGACTCCGGCGTCCGCGAAGGATCGGTGGGACGAATCGCTTCATGCGCGTCCTGCGCGTCCTTCTTGCCCTTGTATACATTGGGCGACTCAGGCAGGTACCGCGAGCCCAGCTGCTTACCGACCCACTCCCGCGCCCCTTGAATCGCATCGGGCGACACACGCGGCGAGTCCGTTCTCATATAAGTGATCAGGCCCGTTGTGCCCTCTGCGCCCAGGTCGATGCCTTCATACAATCGCTGCGCCACGCCCATGGTGCGGCGCACGTTGAAGCCGAGCTTGGTTGAGGCGTCGCGCTGCAACTGGCTGGTGATGAATGGCGGCAACGGCCTGCGCTGCTGCTCGCGCGACTGCACCGAAATCAGCGACCAGCTTGCCTTCTCCAGAGCCGACACCACCGCATCCACCGTTGCCTTGTCAGGCAGCGCGCTGCCGATGAATTGCTCTTTCCCGTCCTTGTCCTTGCCGCTGGCAACACGCGAAGGCTCGTCATCGATGCCGATGAACTTGGCCTTGAAGCCCTTGTCCGCTTGCTTCTCGGCGTGTAACAACGCATCCAGTGTCCAGTACTCCACCGGATTGAACGCGCCGATCTCGCGCTCGCGTTCCACAATCAGCCGCACAGCGACCGTCTGCACGCGCCCCGCCGAAAGCCCGCGCCGCACTTTATCCCAAAGCAATGGGGAGATCTGGTAACCCACCAGCCGGTCCAGCACGCGGCGCGTCTGCTGCGCGTACACCAGGTTCTGGTCCACGTCGCGGGCGTGCTTGAAAGCCTCCTGCACCGCCTTCTTGGTGATCTCGTTGAACGTAACCCGGCGAATCTTTTTCTTCTCTTTGTCTGAAGTTCCCAGTTGCAGAGCCAGGTGGTATGCAATCGCCTCGCCCTCGCGGTCGGGGTCGGGCGCCAGGTAAATCTCGTCTGCCTTCAACGCCAGTTTCTTCAGCGCGTCAACCACTTTTTCCTTGCCTGGAGACACGATCAGCTCCGGCTCAAACGTCCGATGCTTCAGTTCTACGCCAATATCGTTCTTGGGCAGGTCCATGATGTGCCCGATCGAGGCCCGCACTTCAAAGCCCTTGCCCAGATACTTCTCAATCGTCTTCGCCTTGGCGGGCGACTCGACGATCACCAGTGATTTGCTCATTGCCATCCTTATTTCCTAACCCACTCTACCGTGCCCGGGCTGTTAGACGCGCCGCCGGACGATTCCGATCGATTGTTGTTCGGCCCAAATTCAGCAGCAGGCCGGCGCCACTCTTCCCAATCCGGAAAAACCACCCACAAAGGATGCACCCTACCATGGAACACCTTGCGGTTTCCACTCTGCCTGCTACATTGGCTTCGCTTCGCAGCCATTTCCGGGCTCTTCAAGTCCCCATCGAATCTGTGCCTTATGCCGGCGGATGGGGAACGAAAAATTTGCTATCATCATCCAAGAAGTAGCAAGGATTGCTCCTCGAATCCCGGAGGTCCGGAAGATGCCGGAAGTTCAAAAACTCAGCATCGCCCTCACCGGCGAACAGGTTGCTGCTCTCAAGGCCGCCGTGGAGACCGGAGAATACGCAACCACCAGCGAGATTGTTCGCGAAGCCATTCGCGACTGGCAGTTCAAGCGTGAACTCCGTCAGGAAGACCTGAGACGCCTGCGCCAACTCTGGGATCAGGGCAAGGCGAGTGGGGCAGCCACGCCCGTCGACTTCGACAAAGCGCGCAAGGAAGCTCGTCAGCGCCTGGCGGATGCGGCGGGAGAACAGGCTCGTGCCAGTTGATCTTGTCTGGACTCGGCAGGCTCGGGAAGACCTGCTCGAGATCTCCACCTACATCGGCCTCGACAATCCGTCCGCCGCTGAGCGCATCTTCGACGCTATCCAGGCCATGGCTGAGTTGCTCCTCGAATACCCGCGAATCGGAGTGCGCCGCTCAGACATTCGTCCCTCGACTCGGCTGCTCATCGAAGGCCCTTACCTAATCCTGTACGAGACTCATCCAGATGCCGACAATGGGCCGATCCAGAAGGTGGAGATTGTCAGGATCGTCGATGGCCGCCGCAAGCTCAAGAATCTTTTCTGAGCCGGCTGACTCCGCGATGTCGAAATCAAGGCCGTGCGGCACCGCCGGACAAGCCGCTCTCAGGCGGAAGTCAACTGGCTGAAAAGGCCGGGCAAATTGACATAGAGCGGCGTCCCCTTCACTCCCAACCGGGACGACTCAACCCACTCGGCGCCTGAGCACATGCGGCCGCTGCGGGTCTTCGGATCGATGATCCAGACCGTCTCCACTCCCATGGCGCGATAGTCCTGCGCGCGCTCCTGGGTGTCGGAGTAGCTGTCGTCCGGTGAGAGAATTTCGATCACCAGCAAGGGTGGATCGGTCAGCACATCCGCTTGCGCTCCGGCCGTCAGCACCACCACGTCCGGCACCCGGACCCGGTTGTCCGACACCCGAACCCGCTGCTCCGTGCTGCCCGTGATTCCCCACTCCTTCTCGTGGGTGAAAAACCAGGCAGCCAGCAGCCATTGCAATCGTGCATGTTCCCACTTACCCACGTTGCGCTCCTTGACTTTTCCATCCACGTACTCACGGTCCGGCCTGTAGCTGGTATCGAGGTATTCGCGCAGCGGGATGTGGGAAATGGTCGCCATATGTTGAAACGGTAGCACAGATCGATTTTGCCCCGAGCGGGAACCCCAGGGATGAATCACATCGTCCTTACATAATTCTTCCCAGGCATGCACCGGATCCGCCCCGCCATCTCCAGCTCGAACAGCGCCGTAAATACCTCGGAGGAAGTCAGTTGCGTCTCCAGCAGGTCGAGAATCTCGTCGATCTGCAGGCTGGCGTCGGTGCGGAGCACCTCCAGCACCATCGCCTCCTGCGGCCTTAGCACCGGGTCCGGAAGAAGAGATGCGATGGTTTCCGATTTGGATTCATTCGGCGCTTCGGCCTCCAGTTCCAACCGCACCTGCGAGGGCAGGTCTTCCCACACGTCTTCCCAGGTTGCCGTCAGTTTGGCGCCCTGTTTAATCAGTGTGTTGGGCGTCCACGACCCCTTGCTGGTCACGTTGCCCGGTACCGCATACAGGTCCCGGTTCTGCTCTGCCGCGCAACGCGCCGTCACCCGCGTGCCCGAGTTTTCCGACGCCTCCACCACCAGCACCGCCACGCTCAGCCCGCTCAGGATGCGGTTGCGGCGGGGAAAGTTCTGCGGTGCTGGAAATGTCCCCATGGGCAATTCGCTGACAATCGCCCCGCCCAGGGCCAGAATCTCCTCGGCGAGCTTCTTGTTCTCTTTGGGATAGACCACGTCAATGCCCGTGCCCCACACGGCCAGCGTGGGCATGCGCGCCGCCAGCGCACCACGGTGCGCCGAGCTGTCAATACCCCGCGCCATGCCGCTCACAATCAACAAGCGCCGCGCGGCCAAGTCGCGGGAGAGCATCTCCGCCACGCCCGACCCATAGGGAGTCGGATGACGCGTGCCCACCACCGCGATCGACGGCCGCTTGAGCAGCCGCGCATCTCCGCGCACCCATAGCACCGGCGGCGGATCGTAGATCTCCTTCAGCCGCTCCGGGTACTCCGGGCAGCCATAGGCGACAATATTCGCACTCTGCGCAGCAACCCGCGCCCACTCGGCTTCCGCCGCGGCCCGCGCCTTGCCGTCGAAGATGAACTGGGCCGCTCCGGCCGGAAAATGCAGTGCCTCAAGCCCGGTCAGTGGAAGGGTAAAAATCTCGCTTGCCGCATCCAGCCGGGCCATCGCATCCACAATCCGCTTGGGCCCCAGCCCGGGAGACAGCGTCAGCGCCAGCCAGCCCAGCCGCTCCTCGTCCAGCGTTGCCGAATCCAGCTTCGCAGGCGAACCCTGCAGAATGCCCCCTGCGGGCGGAGTCGCCATAGGCCTCAGGTTTTCGCTTGAAATTGGCACACGTCTCCATTCCTTGGGCTGTAAACCACAGATTCCGGAGGGATTCCGGGGTTCACATCCCCCGGAAAGAGTGCCAATTTCCAACGTCTTCAGGCTCGTATTCTTGCTCCCTCGCCAACCGCAGACAGCAAGGGGCAACGCGAGTCCCATTCCTCGCTGAAGACCGGCGGGTCGTGTCAGGGGAGTTTCAGCCCAAGTTAAGCCCGTGCCCGGCCCATGTCAAGCCCGGGCCGTACCCGCCGATTTTCAGTGCGCTGACGCGGGTGCAGTAACGCGCACGCCGATGGCGTTGAGCTTGCTGCGAGCCTGGCTGGCCTCCGGCGTTTGCGGATGACGCTGGATGAGGGAGCGCAGCTCATGGATGCCGGCGTCCTTCTTGCCTAGCTGCAGTAGTGAGAGTCCCTTGCGCAACTGCGCGGCGGGCTCCTTGGGGCTGCCGGGGAAGCCTTCGAGGACCGCGTTGTAGGCCTTCACTGCGTCGGCGTAGTTCTGCTGGTGATAGGCGATCTCGCCGAGGTAGAACTGCGCTGTGCCCGCCAGGTCGTCGTTGGGATAGTAGTGCAGCACGTCTTGAAACTCGCTTGAGGCAACGTCGTAGTGGGCGGCGTTGAAGTCGCGCACGCCGGCCTGGTAGGTGTTTTTGAGCGGAGGCGCGACGGCGGCTGGGGGAGCAGCGGCTGCAGAGCCCAGCGGAGCATTGGGATCGCCGGGCTGTCCGCCGGGGGCGGCAGTGGGCGGCGGCGTCTGCATGGCCTGTAGTTGCGCCTGCAAGTCCTGCACGGTCTTGTCCAGCTTGGCGATGCGCGACTTGAGCTCGTCGACCGAATCGTTGAGCGACTGCACCTGGCCGGAGACGGTGTCCAGCTTGCCGTTGCTGGCCTCGGTCTGCGCGTTGATCTTCAATTGCAGCGCATTCACTGTGGCCGCCATCTGGGTGGTGGCGTCGTTGGTCTGCTCCACCAGGTGCTGCATCACGCCCATGCGTGTGTCCAGTGTGGACTGCAGGCGCTGCACCATGTCGAGCAGTTGCTGGACCTGGGTTTGCAGCTCGATCATCTCTTTGGAAGCGGCGCTTGCAGGCACGGAAAGTGCGCTGAGAAACAGGCCGAGGGCCGCCGCGGCAAAGAGACGGTTGCGCAGGGATGTGGCTATCTTCATTGGTCACCTGTATTCAGCTTTCAGCTGACAGCTACCAGTTTACGGTCGCAGGTCGTCCCCTAACAAACGGCTGTCCCAGATCCTGTCCGCGGAGGCGGGTGAGATCTGGGACAGCATGAGGGCTCAACGTGCCAACGTGGGGCTCCTTGACGCGTTGCCCTACCGGTCGAGCGTGAAGCCGGCGCGGCGGTTCTGCTGCCAGCACTCTTCGGTGGACTCGGAGCAGAAGGGCTTCTCCTTGCCGTAGCTGACCACGCGGATGCGGCTGGCGGCGACGCCGGCGGTCACCAGCGCGTTCTTGGCGGCGTCGGCACGGTTCTGGCCGAGAGCCAGGTTGTACTCGTTGGAGCCGCGCTCGTCGCAGTAGCCGCCGATGACCATCTTGATGTCCGGGTGGCTTACAAGATAGGAAGCGTCCCTGGCGAGAACCGCCTGGGCATCGTTGCGGATGTCATAGGTGTCGTAGTCGAAGAAGGCGTCTTGCACGTTGGCCTTGAATTCTTCTTCCGCGCTCATGGTGTTGGTGGGCACGTTGACGGCGGGTGCCGAGTTCACCGTCACGCGTGCCGTGGCGTCTGCTGTTCCGCCGGACCCGTTAGCGACCAGGTGGTAGCTGGTGGAGGTCGGCGGAGCGACGGTCTTGACGCCGGAACTGGGCACGTCGCCAATGCCGTCGATGGAGATGCTGGTGGCGTCCGTGGTGCGCCAGGAGAGGACGACCTGGTCCCCGGCAGAGATCACCGTGGGTGTGGCCGTGATTTGCGCTGTGGGCGCCGGTGCGGTTGCGACTGGAGCCGTTTCAGCTGCCTGGGGCGCCGCTTCCTTCTTCTTGCAACCTGCGACGGTGATCAATGCGACAAGCAAGACAGCGGGAATCAAGATGCGTGAGCGTGCTTTCAATGGACTACTCCTTCCGTGAGTTCGAGATTTTCATGCGCGTGGCGTATGCCTTTCAATCCAGCGTCCAGCCATCTCTCCGAGTCTCGATGAGAGCATTTGCGGGAGGAGAAAAAACAGATGGAGCACAGGGTTTCCGGCCATAAGTCACTGCGAGTAAACGTTCTATCGTTAGGGCCACAGCATGTGGTTGCCCGTGTGCAACCAACAAGGCTGCGGGACGTTCAATGGTTTGCTCCTTCACCACCGGGCGAAGGGAGAATTTCCTGCCCTTAGAATCATAGTCCATCCAGGCCGGGAGAAGGGATGAAAGCTTGCCCTTGGAAGCACTTGGCGACATGCGTTGGGGTATGAGCAAGTGAATCGACGGTCCTTCGCCCGGTTCACTTCCAGCTCCAGTTGGGCATGGAGTTGTTACCGGACTTGGTCAACTGGCGCTGCTGGGTGCCGTCGGCCAGCATGGTCCAGATTTCGGTGTGGCTGCCGATGGTGCGTTGAAAGACAATGTGGCGTCCGTCGGGGGCCCAGGACGGAAAGTCGTTGCTGCCCGACTCGTGGGTGATCTGCAAGTAGTCCTTGCTGGCCAGATCGATGACGTGGATGTCGTCGCCGCCGGGGTCGCCGGGGCCGTACTTGCGATTCCAGCTGAAGGCCAGCAACTGCCCGTTGGGCGACCAGGAGGGCGAAACCGCATAGCCGCCGTCGGTGATGCGCTGCACGTTCGAGCCGTCGATGTCCATGGTGTAGATCTGCGGCAGACCGGTGCGTCCGCTCACCCAGGCGATCTGCGCGCCGCTGCGGGGGTTGAAGGTAGGCGCCACATTCGGCCCCTTGAAGGCTGTCAGCTTGTGCAGGTTGCCGCCGCTTGCGTCGGACAGCCAGATCTCCGGATTGCCGGTGCGCGAGGAAGAGAACGCGACCTTCGAGCCGTCACCGGACCAGGCAGGAGACTGATTGCTTCCGCCCGCGGTTCCGGCGGGGAAGGCGACGTAGCGGTTGAGCTCAAATGAATACATGCGAATCTCCCATCCTGCGCGCCCCAGGGAGGCAAAGGCGAGGCGGGAGTTATCCGGTGAGATGCGCGGCGAGATGGAAATGGTTCCCAGGTGGGTGACGGCATGCTGATTTTGTCCGTCATAGTCCATCGCCCAAACCTCCTTGGTGCCGGAGCGGGTGCTGATGAAGAAAATCTTGGTCTCGGCAATGCCGTTGATGCCGCCACCCAGGCGCAGGATGATCTCGTCGGCGAAGCGGTGCGCGATGGTGCGGGCCGATTCCTCGCTGGACGCCTCGTTGTACTGCCGGGCCAGCACCTGGGGGCTGGCGGTGTTGTGCGCGTCGTAGAGCCAGCCGGAAACGGCGACGCGTCCGTTGCTGACCGACAGAGCCCCGAATGCGACCATGGCCGCGTTGGCCGGAGCGGCCGACCACTGGGGCAGGCTCAGCTCCTGCGGCGAGCCGGGCGTGGTCTGGGGATTCATGCTCTTCGAAACCAGATCGAAGATGCCGGCGCCCCCCAGGTCGGCGTAGAGCGTGGCGTCGAAGACGGCCTTGAGCGCGGGTGTCTGCGGATCGGCGGCTCCCGGCTTGAAGTCCGCTGCGGCAATGCGGATGCGGTCCTGGCCCATGTTGGTGCCGGTGTGGACCCAGTCCTGGGCCTTGAGCTGAATGGCGGATGCGAGCACGAGAAAAAGACAGAGAGGGAAGACGCGGGAAAATGCCTTCATGCGGTAAACAGTCCTTCCGTGAACCAAGCCTTACGAGGGTTCTGTATCAGGGTGCG